>UZAT01434127.1_pt1 | contig 30938 bp, 40 predicted proteins | sample 2160861 | NCBI WGS metagenome assembly UZAT01 (sample SAMEA5138306, study PRJEB28736) | viral metagenome | reverse complement strand
CACGATTCTCAATACCTTTGATTGGGTCACCTGCGGGTCTTAGGTCAGTCATACCGATACCAACTCCACCACCTAGCTTAGATAGCTGTAAAGCGTTCCCTAAGTTGTGAGCGATATTGTTCATGGAATCACCCATGTTCAATTTGAAGCATGATACAAACTCACCACGAGCTTTCTTACCTGCGTTTAAGAATGTTGGTGTTGCAGGTTGATATGAACGCATTAAGTAGTGAACCCACTCACTAGCGTCTTTCTCAACCCCTCGTGCTAAGTAAAGAGCCACGATAGCCATTCTATCTTCATAACGCTCTAAGAAGTTCGCTCCATCACGAGTGCGTAGTGCATATGAGCTGTAGAATTTAGAAGCTGACATAAACGTTGGGAATCTAAATTTGTAGCTGTATGCCACATTGAAAATCTCTTTGATAAACTCAAATGAGTAGTTATCTAAGAACCCTTCTTCATAGTACCCTTCTCGCTTTAGGTAGTTTAATTTTTCTTCTAAAGTATGAAAGAACATTGTTTTGCGATTGATTTCTTCAAAGAAGAAATTACGTGTTGCTTCTTTATCTTTCTCTCGGTCAATAACACCCGTTGCTTTATAAGTGTTTAAAACCTCATTGTTCAATTTCAAGTAATCTTTCAATCTGTTTCACCTTCAATTATCATAGTTTTGTAACTTCTAACAATTGTGGCTATATCATCTTGATTACCTCTAAGGTCTATCATTCTTATAATCGGAACTCTAAGCCACTGAGAAATCTCGATAGCAGAGCCACAGTAATACCTTCCAAAATTTGTATTCCCACTTGCAATTACACCTTTAAGATTCTCTCTATTCACTTCACTGTGGTTCAAGAAATCTTTTACAATCTTTGGTATATCACCTAAATCGTCAGTGTATGTAAAGAGGAAATAGGGTTCATTAACTTCAATAAGGCTGTCAGTAATCTCCATTGTGGGAATAGCTTCAAGCTTCCCCACAATGCTTCTTACGTTACCTGTTCTACTTGCAAAAACAATCATTCTGCTTTGGAAGCAATGAGAGCTTGAATACTAGGAATATCGGAGTAATACTCACCTTCATCTAAAGCGATTGGTAAACCCATAAATCCTTTTTCCTTTAACTCGTTTTCTGCTTCTAAATCGAAATCTAAATTTACGATTTCGTATGGTACTTCTGCCCCTTCTAGTAAAGTCTTAACTAGCATACACTTTGGACACACAGTTCTCGTGTACAATTTAATCATTTTCATTCTCCTTAAATTTCCACTTGTAACCCCGATATTGCTTATATTTTCCTTTGCAACAATCTGAGATAGTGGATTTATGATAACCGTTTCTTCCTGCTTCACTAATTGATTCCCACTCTTTGATAATTTTTCCGTTGGAATCTATTTGAAGAACTTTCTTAGAAAGAACACCGTTTCTTGTTTTGTTACTAGCTTTCGCTATCCTGTTTCCATAGTTATTGTTTTCCTTAGAAGTTGCCCACTCTAAGTTTTCCACCTTGTTATCATCTTTAATTTCATTTTTATGATTAACTTGTGGTTTATTCTTAGGATTGGGAATAAACACCTCTGCAACAATCCTATGTACCCTAAATGATTTTTGAGTGTTTCCACTACTTAAACAAACTGCTAGGTAGCCATCTTTGTCATAAGAACCCTTTAGGATATTCTCTCTAGTTTTGTTTCTAATCCTCCCAAAGCTACTAACCTCATAGTTACTGAACTCTGTCATAGAAACAGGAAGCCACAATTCTTCTCGTGTCATGTGAAATTCCTCTCTGAATCCTGAATCATATTATTTTGCTACTTTTACTCGCTAAACGTAAAAGTACGATTTGTGCTTTTCGGTAATGCTCCTAATGGCTTTCGGTCAATATCAAGCTTTTGTTCTTCAACACTAAAGCTATCAAACTCAACCAAGCCTACATCGTTCATTTCTTGAATCTTACGGTAACCTAGAATAGCGTAACCTGCTAAGTCAAGCAATGTATCTTCGATAGCTTCATCTGAAACTTGTCGAGTATTACCTTCTTTAATAAGGTTCTTGAATCGGCTTAACTTATCGTCTAAGCGAATTGCTAGTGAAGATAAACCCCACTCATCAATGTTCTTATCGACATTATTTCCGTAGTCTGCGTTCTTGCGTTGCAATACTGCTGACAGTGAAGATGTGATAGAATCAATCTCTGTTGCGAATTTTTGTTTGTCGTAGTTCAAACTTCTCACCTCCTTTTATTGCTCGTTACGTGCTATGGAAGCATTTGCCCACATAACAGCTTCTTCCAACTTAGTTGAAGCTAACGATTTCTCACGACTACTAGGACATAATGCGTGGATAAGATACGCAAGCTCTTTAGCTTTTTCACGAATTTCTGAATACCTTTCTGCTTGTCCCTGAGTAGCAGGGTGATAAGTAAAGGTATTTTCAATCTGATTAACTATGCTATCTGACATATTCTCACCACCTTTCAAGTAGATGTAATTATGCTACTTTTATAGGTTCTAGTTGAGAACTTCATCGAGTTTTCCATTCTTCCAGTATTCAATAAACTGAATGAATGTTACACCTTTTTTATTTAGCACATCATTCGTGAAGAATATTTGTGATAAATAGTCTAGTTGGCACTCATGAATTTCAATTGCTGTCATAGTTGTTCACCCCATAAAAGTTATATTTTACTAGAAGCCTTGAGTAGAACTTAGTCCAAGTTTCGATAACACTGAACTCTGCATTTTCCTTTTCTAGTTGGGCTAAATGCTTGCTTTTTCTATCAAGTATATGGTTAATCATAACAGGCACTTGGTTTGAAGTCAACATATTATTTTGCTCCTTTTAGAGAAAGTTTTTCAAAGTTCAAGTTCGTTTCCCTCACTCAACTTCTATACTTAGTATAACATAGACCTACTAGCTTGTCCATATTATTTTGCTATTTTTACAAATGTTTTTTTAAAGAGAGTTCGTACTTTTCTAAGGTGTAATAAGCATACGAAATATTGTACGAACTCTCTCAACATATTACTATGTTACTTTTACAGTATAAAGCCTACGTGCTTATATGTCAACACGTAGGCTAATTATTATTTTAAAGTTCTCGACTTGTCCATTAACATATTATAAATTGCTCGATAGCCACCATTTGAGCCACCTGTGAACTCTAAACGACCAAACTTGTTTATTCGTCCACCATAATATGTCCATTCTTTAGAGTTCACTCTAAAGTCCGATTTATCTATAACCTTTAGAATCCTATCTTTATCCATACCTTTTTCTATCATTACAGCAATAAATCTGAAAATTGAAGTGAACCCATAACCTCTGTCTAATATATACTTTCCTTTAGTATCTATATCTTTTGGTACTACACTGAAAACATCTTCAAACCATTGAATACCTTCTGCTAAATACTCATTGTAGTTTTCTTCATTGATTTCACTTTCTCTTGATTTAAACAATAGCTTCAATGAGTTGTAAACTGTAGTTAATAGTATCGTGTTAGGGTTGTTTCCATGTATGCTAGATTTCTCTTTTTCTACTCCATACTTTTTCATATGCTCACTGTTATCTGAAACATCTCTTGCTAATCTTGATAAGTAGTCTGTTTGATTTAACTTTATATTAGCGTTTCTACTTGGTCTTTGTGCAAGATTGTTTAAATCATGGAACAATTGTTTTTCTTCAACCTCAGTTAAGCCATTGAAGATTACAACAGGTAATACCATTTCTTCTAGTCTGTTAATTTGCTCTCTTATTCTTTGAGTTTTCTCTTTGTTTTTTGATTTTTGGAAGTCGCTCTCTAGTTGTGACAAAGCTGTTTTAACAGCTTCGAATCGGTGCTGTCCATCATTGATTGACAACTTAGTGTTAGCAACATCTAAAGCCAAACGTTTGTTTACCTCATCATATAAAGCATATCCTTTACATGATACTGTGATTGATGAAAAGAATCTCAGGTTGTTTTCTTCTGTCATAATATATCTTCTGATAGAAGCAACTTTACGTGGGATAATATCTCGCTGTACTTCGGGGAAAATTTCTAAGAAGTCTGCTAAGTCTTTGAATTTAATCATAGATGAATAAACTTCTCTACCAAATTGAACTCCTTTTATGGCTGACAATGTGGCGAAAAATCCTTTTTCTAAGTCTGTGTTGTTCCTGTTGTCTAAAATCTCATAAGACAAGTTATCCACCTCTATACTAGTTATTAAAAACAGTATAATTGTACCATAAATAACAATATAAATCTATACCAAAAAAACCCTGCTCATATGAACAGGGTCTTATTATTAGTTATGAAGTTTTGCACGAATATCAGATAATGTTTGAGTACGTAGTAGTTTTCCATCTCTGAACACAGGTTTCAGTAATGATTCAACTTCGATAGCGTCCTCATCTTGTGGGTGGTTAGATAATCCATCAATAAGTACAAGTTTATTTGTAACGTTATCTCGCATTATTAAAACCTTACCACGTTGTGACTTTTTACCTGAATCAGTCTTAGGGTCTTTTTGAAGCATAACAGGTTTTCCATTAATCTCAGCATACGTAGCTTTCATAGCCATTCCTAAGCTATCTCGTGTTTTAAATGTGAAGCTATATGAACCAAAACCAAACACTACGTTAGTTGTAGCAAAACCTTTATCCATTAAACCTTTGCAGATTTTCTCAGCAAGTTCATGAGTAATAGAATCACCGTAGATAGCTCCGATGTGAGAATCTAATACTTTGTAGCCTTGTTCTGATACTGTGCCACCAAATGTTTCCCATAGAGCTTCAATTAGACCTAAGACTTCTTTATAAGATGGAATCCCTCTATATGAATCATAGTCATAAATTTCAACTTCATAATCAAACGCTTCTCTTTCCCAATCAAAACCAAGTTCATAAATGTTTGCTGTACAAGGGCATACATTTTTTTTGCTGTCGATAATGTAGAAGTCAATTCCCCATGAATCAGTTGGCATATCATTATCCTCAAAGTTTTCGATACGCACATACATTTTTTTCTCATAGACCTCTAATGCTATTTCTTTTAATTCCTTATCTGATAGCTTAGAGATATGTTTGTTTATCTTATAATAAGGTAGACCAACAATAATATCATAAGGGTTTCCACTATCAGGGCGAATAACTACTTTACCATCACGATTCATAATTTCTTCTTTAAGTGAAGGAATTGTTTCACCAATTACTTTCCAAAAATCATATGAATCTGATACTAATGATACTAGACCACTCGGGAATGTTTCAGTGATTAATTGCTTATAAGCTTCACGCTCATCTCGGTTACTATCTGTTGGTGTCAAAGCTGTCATTACTGAGTGTTCTGTAGCAGGGATTGAAGCTCCTACAAGTTCATTCTCAATATTAGCTCCATAGTAATGCTCTAAGAAGTGAATAGCAGGAATTGTATCAGTACCAACGAATGATAGTAAGTGACCTGCTCCGCTTAACATAGCACTATCTAATGAAGTTTGACCTCTAAAGCTGAAATCGTGTGCTTGGAATGGTACATCATTTGTGTGACCTACAGTTTGCATTGCGTATTTATCTAACATCTTGCGAACATAGTAAGAATGTGTAGCACTTGTTACTGGAAACCAAATTTCACTTGATAAGATAGTTTCAAGGTAGTTTGTCACCCAAAAGAACTCATCAACTGTGTTCTCGATTGTTAAGAATGGTACTTGCATAGGAACTACTGTACCTTCTTCTAAAGCTCGAACCTCAATAGGTAAATAACCTAACTTGTGTAATGCCACAATGTGTGAGCTATTAGGGTTTTGAATACCTAATGAGTGCTTCATAACACGCTCATATTCATTAACGATTTCTTCCTCAGAGCGACCAAAGAAGTTTTCATTGAAGAAGTCTACTAGGTATTTCATCACAAACGATTGAATACCAAACACTACTGCCCCTTCTTTTGCTTGTGGCATATATTTATTTGAGCGTGGTGTGAATGTTGAGTAAATCTTAGTTGTTCCTTGTGGGTAAGCTCCATAATGAGAAGTTTTATAGAAATCACATAATAGACTTGCAGGTACAAAATTTGACATTTTATTCTCTCCTTTTAGTTCAATACTGATTCTTTTTGTTTTTGTGGTTTTTGCTCTTGACCATCTAAATAATAGATAACGATTGGTTGTGTATGATTCTTGAACACACTTTCAATCATTGAGTACACGATGTTCCAATCTGCTCCACCTCTGTCTGAACCTAATTTAGAGGGAATAGCCACAGATAGGTTGTATTTTCTTGCCATATCAGAAACACTTTCTAAGGCTCTGTAAAGAGCTTCATAGTCAGTATGTCGCTCGCCATTATAGCCATAATTCTTTTGTCCAAATAGGTTCACTACTGCTTTTCTTTCACCGATTCCAACCGTTTGAGCAACACCCATAAGGTCTGAATCTAAGTTTGTATCGCATAGTGCCTTGTATGATTGGTACACTTTGTTCCACTTCTTTTTAACTTGTAGAGCAATACCTGAACCAAATTTCCCTTGTGCATTTACCTGATGAAGTATTAGATTTTCAGTTGCTTCTAATAAATCACCATTTACAAATTTAATATTAGTCATGTTATATTGCTCCTTTTGATTCATAAACGTAACTTTTAGCTTCATCAATACCCTTGTTAGCTAGTGTATCAGCTAATTCATTTAGCTCTATACCTACGTGAGCCTTGACTTTAATGAACTTAATGTCGCTAAACTTGTTTCGTTCTTCATCAAGTTGAATCCAAAGCTCTTTGTTCTCAACAGGCTTCTTGTTAGATTTTCTCCAACCTTTAGCTTTCCAACCATGAATCCACTCAGTAATGCCCTGTAGAACATAGTTAGAATCAACATGAACTTCAACAGGGATGTCTTTTCGTTTGATGTTTTGTAAAGCCTTAATGGTAGCTGTTAGCTCCATGATGTTGTTTGTAGTATTTATGGCACTACCATATAACTCTTTTCTAGTTACCTCTTTTCCATCAAAAGCACCCACACCTATTAATACAGCTCCCCAACCACCAAAGTTTTCAGCGTTTTGGTTATTTGAGCAACCGCCATCTGTGAAAGCAATTACTTTCATACTCATAATCATTAGCTCCTTTGAAATAGAATTTCCAACCTCTGTGTGTTTTTTGTTTTCCATTGAGAACATCATTGATTAAACCAAAATGCAAGCCATGTTCTTTAGCAAACTCTCTTTGATGGTTCGATTCAAAAAGTTCACCTGTTGGAGAGATGGCGACAAAAAATTTCTGAGTGTTTCTTAGTGTCATTTCTTTTGAGTTTTCTTCAATAGGGATAAAAACACAAGTTTCCAAGCTATATAGCTTATTACCTTTAATCTTAGTGTCTTTATCTATTTGTAGATTTGATAGATTATCTTTATCGTAACCATCTATTTTTTCGAAATCTTCTAAGTAGTACTCAAAACATTTCCATCTCTCAGAAACTTTTACACCAACTGCTCCATAAGTGCTGTAATTTTCACACTTCGGGTTATAGCAACGTGAAATCATATTTTTCCATCGGTCATACTGTGTTTTGTTTCCTATGACTGTTGAGTTCCCTAGATAGCCAACATTATAAACAGATGGATAATAAGGATTTTTTACTCTACCTTTTAATATATCCTCTTTTCTAGCTAGAGTTTTATATTTATAGCCATTGGCTTCATCAAACTCAACTTCGAAAAGCTTCATTCTACCACTTTTCTTATCGGAAACAGATGTAACAGTAAAATCATTAGATGGGTTGCTTTTAAATTTTTTTCCGATAATATCATTGTCAGGAACTTTTACTCTCATCTAAAAACAACTCCATTCCATAGACTTTTAATTTGTCCTTGTGTTTTAAGTTGTTCCAATCATGGTGTTTCGTTAAAATAGAATTAGTTGTAAAAACCTTATCTATTAACCCACTACTGAAAACTTCTCCTTCAAAAACAGTGTTTTCACAATGACCAACTAAGAGATAAATCTTATTTGCTCCACGTTCTTTAAGCTTTTCTGCATTTAGAAGGAATGTTCCACCTCTACTACATAAATCATCTACTATTAGTGCGTTAAATGGCTCATTGTTTGTTTCTCCAACGATTTCTAAGTCAGTTATGTGACCTGTTGCAAAATCTCGCTTCTTCTTTGCAAATAGTTTGTTTTCAACATCAATAGAGCCATAGCGTTTAAATGAGGTTTCATCGGGATAAACAATGAAGTCTTTATTTGAGTTAAAACCAATATTGTTCATAACAGATGGTAATAACTCTAAAACAACATCTCTCTTTACAAAGTTGTTAAGTAGTTGCCCTGTAACGTCAGAGTGAGGTTCAAAAACTTCTACTTTTTTAAAATTCATATTGTTGATAAACTCGCAAACGAACTTCAACATAAATGGTGTTTGTGGTGTTTCTGCTCTATCCATACGTGAGTAAGGTTGGTAAGCGATTGAAAGTGTTGCAACATCACTAGTGCGTAAATCAATCTGCTTCTTAGCAAAGTATAGAGCCATTAGGTCTTTATCATCTTCATATTTGAATACAAAGTGATTCATTCTATATCCTTTTCTTGCTAGTATTGCTTCCTCGATAGCGAGTAAATTCAACTCGCCATTAGGGAATTGCTTATCTGTGATTTCAATGCCATTTAAGTAAATCATTTTTTCGCCCCTGTTAAAGTATTTTAATCGCAACTGCTATAGCTTGAGCTAGATGAATCTGAGCTTGAGCTAGAAGAACTTGATGAACTTGATGAACAACTGTCATAAGAGCTACTACTACTACCACCATAAGAATAAAACGATGAATTATCAAATGAGTTATTTGAAACGCTTGTGTTATGTTGACGTTGACGTTGCTCCTGTAATCTACGAGTTGCTTTGCGTTGACGCTCTAATTCAGCTTCTCGCTCACGTATGCGTATGCGTAGCTTTTCTTCACGCTCTTGACGCTCCATAGCTTCCTTTAGGGCTACTGCAAAGGCTGTAGGGTTTACTTCTTTATCATCTTTTGCTACGTAAACCACATCGTTTGTTGCTTCTGTAGCATAATGACTTGACTTACTTATCTTATTTTCAACCACTTTTTCTACTCGTTTTTTCTCCATCTCGAAATAACAAACTGTTAAGACAACGATTATAAAGATGATACCTAATAGAACCTCCATAATTTCCCCACCTTATATTATTATGTTACTTATAGGGTAAAGCTGTTAAGCTCTACCCATATTTATTAATGTTTCACGCACTTTACTTGGAACTGCTTTACCAAAGCGAGATTGTACTGCTTTCATTAATACATCTTGTTCTTCTTTCATTACATCTTCAAAGACTGAATTTCCTAAAAGCTTTAAGATTGTACCCATATCTTCAATTGCGAAATCTTCTCCTAATTTTCCTTCATCAACTAGTTTAAACAACATTTTTTCGATACGAGCAGGTGTTACAGTAGTTTCGATAAATTGAGATACTACATCAGACTTTGATTTCATCTCTTTAACCTTAACACCACTGATTTCTTGGAAGTGCTTTGATACAATTTTTGTGAAGTGTTGATTGCCATGTTTATCTACATAACCATAGTTTTTAACTACAATACCCTCACCTACACCGTCAGGTGCTAACATTGACTTTCCAACAAATGATTGCAAGTGTTCTTCTGAGATATACTCTCCTTCATAGAAGATTGGTGCTAGTTCAAGACCAATAATATTAGCTTCCGCTTTAATATCATTTAGTGGCAAGTAACGTTCAAGATTAGTTTCATAAACATCAAAGAGGTAGAACTTCTTCTCATTCAATCCATAATCAATTTTGTGGCGATTAGTCCATTCCCCAAAGTATAAAAGCCCTACCTCAAGTTTTCTTGCATTAATGTTCTCTAGTACCCACTTACGAAAACCACCTAAACCATCTTCACCTGTAAGTTCTTGGTTACGTGAGAATGTTCTGATAGTATCTCCATCACGCATAAATGAAGCGTTTGCTCCATCAATCTTTTCCCAAATAACAATGTTACCTCGTGCTGAAATCTCATTGTTACTCTTACCGTAACGAGTGATTGATTGGTATTTCTTTTGTTCTGTCATTTCATACTCTCCCTCTATTTGATTTTTATTACAACACGCTTATCGGTGTCGCTAAACTCTAATACTTCAATTTCAATGTCTGAGAATTTTTCTAGCTTTTGTTTTATTCTTTCGGAAACAAACAAGAAAGCCATTTCTAGGAAAACTAAGCTCCAAGTTTTACTCCTATAACGATGGAACTCGTTAAGGTACTCAACAAGACTTTTATCATGTACACTCGATACCATAGGAATAATTATTTCTTCTTCCCCTTTGTCGAGCCTGTCCATAACATCATTTGCGATATATGTAGGAACATCACCTTTCATATATGATATAATGCTACTTTTAACACTTCTCGAAATTCGAGATAACCTAAATTTATTTCGGTACGTAGCCACTTATCTCACCCCTTCAATGTTATTATATTACTTTTACTTCGCCATACGTTCTTCAAATGGAACATAAGCGTGTACTATATCACTGTGCTTATCCATCTTGATGATATTCTTCATTGCTTCACAATCACGTAAGAAGTATTTACGGTTCTGAACCTTTTTAGTTGTTATTTGCATTTTCTTGACTATGTCAGAAAGTTGATTCATAAATTTATAATTTTCAACGATGAACTCTTGAGCGTCCTTTAAGTTGATTAACGTATCTTTAATATCTCTGCGTTGAACACGAATCTCACGTAGTGCTGTTTGTACAGATTCTAGTTCTTCATCATCAAGGTCTAACTCTAAAGCGTGTAATAAATCATTTTGACGAGCATTTAACACTTCTTCTTCTTTTACTGCTTGGAAATAATTCTGTTCAACTGTTCTCATTGTACCTAAGATTTCTTGGAACGCTTCGATTGGATTTGGTGTTTCCCACTGGAATGTTTTTTCTACTATCATGTTTGTTTACCTCTTTTTCATTATTTGTTTTGTTTTTATTCTTCTAATCTTGTTTAATATTATTATGTTACTTTTAACTGTATATTTCAAGTGAGCTGTTACGCTCACCCGATATATACATATTATCATGTTACTTTTAGAATGTAAAGCTTTTTTGTAAAGTTTTTTAATCTTTTCCATTTTCTACAATGGACGTTATTTAACCACAACAAAATGCTCTCTGAACCAACTATCATCTAATGTATGTTCTGCAATGATGTGGTGGTTATTTTCCCCTCGTTCATCTATAGCAAGAAGTGTACTCGGCTCATTGTAGCCATCTCCGTCCCAAAAAGCTTGATACGCCTTACCTTGTTTGAAGTATTTATAAACTGGCTTTATGCAAAGCACTGTGATTTTTTCCATGTTACTTCTGTTCCCTTCTTAGTAGTAGCTCGGCTCTGTTTTGTCGTGTCTAACCCCTTTAAATTGTGGGAATGATACAGACAATCCACCGTCAGCATTTTTGCTTTCTCGGAAGTATTGAACTTCAACAATCTTACCTAAGAACAAATGTTGATTGTTCCAAATTTCATCTCTCTCACCGTCAGTGAATCCACTCACACCTAAAGGATAGCCTTTATAGTCCACTATAAGTGTTCCTAGCGTGTTCTCATACTTACCTAAAGGTTTCCCCTTCTCAAAGCCAATAACCTTTAAATCTGCTGTCTGCATTGTTTTAAGCTTTAAAATACTATGAGTTCGCTTGCACTCGTAGTAAGCGTCAGCAATATTTAACATTAAACCCTCACGACCTTTATCTTCCATCTTCTTTAGCATTGGTGGAATAACATCATGGTCTGAGCCTTTGTATAGAATAGGTGCTAAAACTAAGCTATCACCATACTCTAAGTTCTCTAGTAATTTTCTACGCTCTCTGTAATCATAGTAAGAAATACCATTTTCAAATTCTTCTAGTGAGATAGAATCAAAGATATAGAAATCAACACCATGCTTCTCACCATCTTTACGAGTGATTTTAAGTGTCTGTTGTAACACTTCTCGGTCTTTCAACTGCTCATGTGACTTGATTAAAAGCTCACCATCGTAAACACCGTCAGGAAGATTAGCAATTGATTTCTCAATGTCAACTAAGCCTAAGATACGCTCACCTTGTCGTGAGAAAGCCTTAATATCATAGCCTTTTTTGATGATTGCACAACGCTGACCATCGTACTTCTCTGTCAAGTAAAACTCACCTTTTACTTTGTGAGATTCATCTTCATACTTCTTTGCCAACATAATTTCGAAATTGGTCAAAAACCCTTTTCCATACACTTTGTTGACTGTCTTAGCTGTGATTCCAAGTTTCATTTTCTTTGTGAATGATTCCAATAAGAATGTTGTAATATCATCATCTTCAAATGAATCAATGAATCGAGCTACTATATTAGCTGTGTGGTCTGTACCTGTTGGGTTTTCTGCTAGATGTTCAAAGATACCAAAGATGTTAATATGACCTCTACCTTTACCAACATGAGTTCCTAAGAATTTTTTAATCTTCTTATCTTGTAGACCAAATGTGTACATTGGGTCTAAGATGTATTTTAAATACTGTTTGAAATTTTCGTTATTAACGTACTCACGCAATAACGCTTCCTTGCCTGTTTTTGTTGAATCTGCTTTGAAGCGATTAGTGATTACTAATAGTTCTTGTTCTAACATTTTTTCTCTCCCTAAAAAATAATAGTCATAAGGGCTATTACTCAACCCCTATGACTATTATATATTATTATGCTACTTTTATCAACACTTTTTTTAGGATAATGCGTATTCTTTATAAGAATTTTGCATTGCTCCTTCTCTAACCTTTGCTGTAGGCTCGTCTTTTAAGTGAGGGTTACTTGCTTGAATTTTCTGTCTAGTTCTACGGATTGTTTCAAAACTAGGAAACTTCTTATTCTCGCTAGAAAGGTTCATAACCTCTTTAAAAGATAAATCAACTACATTTCTATCAACTAGAGCATAAACAGCTAGTATAAGCTTGCTATCGCTCTTTCTAGTGACAGGATAGCTCTCTAGTGCATGAAGCACTTTGCTTTCTGTACTCTTAAAATTTACCAATTATTTTCCACTCCTTAAAACTTTTACATACACTGTATGTCTGCCTAAATTGTAAGCTGTTGCCTTGTCAGCTACAAGAATATCAATCTTATGACCTTTTATTGCTCCGCCAGTGTCCAAAGCGATTGCTTTAAAGCTTTCGTGAGGTGTTGTTACCTGAACAATTGAGTGCAACGGAATAACACGAGGGTCAACTGCTACAACACGCATACCTTGATGATAGATTGTCTTTCGAACATCTACACCTGTCGCTGTAACACCACTACATCCTTTACAGTAAGGTGTGTAGTAACTTCCATTGAACGCTATTCCTTTAGCTTGAGCCTGTTGCTTCTCCTGCTCTGCGATTGCTTTCTGCTTCTCTGCTTCTTCTTTAGCTTTGCGTTCCGCTTCAATCTTAGCAAGTCTTATTCTCTCTGCTTCCTCTTGCTCTTTTTGAAGTCTAATGCCCTCAGCCTTGATTTCTTCTAGTTGTTTTTGTTTGTCAACAATAACTGATACACTAGAAGGTAGTTCAATTTGTGTTTCTTCCTCCCTTAAAGCGATAATTGATAGTGTCTTTTCAGCCTTTTCAATTAGTTTAATCTCTCCATCCGATGGTGCTGAAACCTCTGCTGAGATTGCTACACCACCAAGAAAGATTGTTGCTCCTAGAGCTACTGATAACATTACTTTTGATACCTTAGTGTTTTTCATTAATTTGTCGCTAAATTCTACTAATCTTACTTTGTCACATTTGAACATTTGGTCTACTAGGTTGTTAAATCATGTTGCCTATACCATGAGTTCATTTGTAGAATATTAACTTCCTTCCCTTCTGATTTGGATTTGTGCTAGTAAGCACTTGCTCTTTCATCTTGAAGAATTAAGTCACCATTCGCTTCAACGCTCTTGATGAGGTTTACAGTTCTTTGATTTTCCTCACCCTTAATTTTATAAGTTTTCAAAATAAACATTTCTTCTCGTCTAAAACCATTCAGTAGAACTAGATTTCCACGAGTGAACCACGATTTTTCAATTACTTCTTTCTTATCTCCCTTTTTACGTGAGATTTGTTTATCATAATGTGAGAACGCTCCTGCATGAGTTTTAACAGTTACAACTCCATCGGGTGTTAGAACAGTAATGGTCTTTCTTGTTTTATCTCTGTCCAAAATTGTCCCGATGATTGTAAATATCTTTTGCTTTGGAATCTGTTTATCTTTGAATTGTGTATGTCCAACGACAACAGGTTCTTCATCAAGTTCAAAGAAGTTTACAATATTGTATTTTTCACGATTCACATTAGTAAGCTCATGTTCGCTTTCATAGTAAGAAATAGAATCCATTTCCCACTTAGAAACTGAGCCACTTGCGATTTTTGCCCATTCATTTCTGAATAGAGTTTCATTGTATTTTTTGATGAACTCTTTAGAGTTTAAAATATCTTTTAAAGCTTTCATCTTTTCATCATACTCTTTGGTGAATAGTTTCTCGCTGATTTCAAGAGTAACATAATTATATCCTAAAATTGAACTACCGTCAAATGTTTTCTCATAAAATTCCTTAGCTATTTCATCTAACCCTAGAACTTTATCTTTTGTAACACCTGTTTTAGAACGACTATTTGGTGTTTCTTCCACTCGTACAACATTCTTAGAGATGTAAGTCTTGAAGTTGAAAATCTCTTTATAGATGTGTAGCTCAGGTGTATCTAATAGACCTAGCTCAATGATACCTTTCATGTTTGCGAAAGTAAGTTTATCCTTGTAACCTAGCTCTTTGATAATGAATCGCTTCATGATTTGTCGTGGCTCGTCAAACTCGTTAAATGCACCTGCTTTGATAAGCTTCACAACGTGTGATTTCTGTACTTCCTTAGTATCATACATACGCTCTAGGAAGTCCTCAAACGAGCTGTAAGGGCGATTCTCAAGTATCTTATGGGCAACATCATCACCGATACCCACAATGCCTTTAAACGAGAAGATGATTCTGTCATTATTAATATCAGGAACAAAACCAAACTCTGCTTGATTGATTAATGGTTGTGATACATTTACCCCACGACCCTTCATCTTACCAATTGCTTCTGCTACTTTACCGTAGTTAGTTGATTTTTGTTTTGTATCATTATCTACCTCTATTGAACCTGAGTTTACCGTTAAGCAAGCTGTTTGCCAGTATAAAGGGTTATAGTAGTAAGATAAGTTCGCTTCGACAATCGCTATGAGCGTGTATGCCAATGTGTGTGGAATAGAGAAAGCGTAACCTAACATTCGAGTGATTTGTAACCATAGGTACTCAATTACTTCATCACGAGTGCCACGCTCTTTACCCCACTCAAATAGCTTTGCTTTAACTTCTTCTTGCACTTCTGCTTTCTTTTTAGCGATACCTTTACGCAAGTAGTTAGCTTCTTTAACTGTAAAGCCTGAGATATTTTCATCCATAGCCATAAGCATTACCGCTTCCTGTGTATCTGCTACCCCATTTAAAGCCAGTAGATACTTCTCGAAAGTAGCAACTTCTTCTTCTGTTAGACCATAACGCTTCATTTCTTCATACCAAAGGCTAATGTCATTCTTATAACGAATAAATGTATCAATTGGTTGTTCTTCACCCTCTGACATTAATCGCATTAGTGAGTTAAGAGATACTAACTCGATTAAGTTTTTAGGTTTAGCTTTCTTTACAACTGCTTGACCTAACTGTGTAGAGAATTGGAACAAGTCAACAATTTTATCGTCACCAATCATCTTAAATAGCTCAGGGTTTTCTTTGTCGATAATCTCAGGATGGAAGTATTTCTCGAAAGTTTTTCGTAAAGTTCCTTGCCACTCGATTTCACCATATTTAAGTAACAGATTCATACATTCTTGAATCTTATCGTTACTTTCGATAACAAGTATGTCAAACTTGATAGCTCCACAAGCCTGTGAATCATCTAAGTTTAATTGAGTAATTGGTGTTCCATTTGGTGCTTTCATCATTGCGTTCATCTTTGTGTAAACATCATTCAGAACAAGTACACCACCTGCATGAATAGAACGCTTGTTAATTAAACCTTCAATCTTTAGAGCTGTTTCCTTTAGTCGTGGGTATTGCTCAATCTCATCAATCAATTGCTTAATTGGTTTGCGACCTTTTTCTTCATTACCAAAGAAACAATCTTTAAGTTCCCACATATCACCACGCTCAACAGGTACAAATGAAGCTAAATATAAGCCTACATCTGAATCAATACCTAATCCACGACAAGCTGTTTGTAAAGCAGATTTCGCTTTCTCTGTACCAAATGTACAAACTTGGATAACTTGTTTCTCACCAAAGAAATCTCTCATTCGGTCAAAGATGTATTTCTTCTTAGTTGAAGTTACATCAATATCAATATCCAAAGCTGAAATATCAGGCTTAGATTTGTGCAAGTGTCGCCAATGGGGTACTTCAATCCCATATAACATAGGGTTTACTTGCGTTACATCAATTAGATAGTTGATTAGGAACGCAACCGCAGAACCACGACCTGCTCCTACAATTGAACCTACTTCTTTTGATTCATCACCGCAATCATCACCCCAAATTAGTTCAATGATTTTTGCGACTGTTACATAATAAGAAGCCATTGATTGATTTAACACCTTAGACATTTCCCAAAGTTCCTCTAACTCAATATCAATTCGAGCAATAACTTTATGGAACTCTGATTTAGACATTGTTCTATAAGGAATCTTTTCTTTAAATCCTTTTTCGATTAGATAGATTAGGTATCTATCTTGTTCATTTTCTGAGTGAGCCATTTCATTGATATAGTGGTATTTTGAGTACCCACCTTTGAATAAATGAGTTAACTCAAACTCTGGTAGTTTAGCGACAGGAATAACAGTGTCAGCTTCAATAGTGTAATCTTCAATCATGCTACCAATTACCATTGTATTGTGAATAGCTTCCTTAACAATATTTTTGTCTAAGTAGCTCATCTTTTCATAAATCTCATTTACTGTGTGTAAGTAAGTGTGTGCATAGAATGATTCAGTTTCACGCTCATCTTGCTTAGAGTTTAGATATGCTCCATGAATGTTCATATCAGAAGGTCTTTGATAGTGAGCGTCATTTGTGATGACCATTTTTAAACCATACTTTTCAGATAGTTTAACTAATGTCTTGTTTACTGTTGCTTGCTCGTAATCAGCACTTGGTTGTAGCTCCAAGTAGAAATTATCTTTGCCATGCAAGTTAATGTTCCACTCGATAAACTCAACTAACTTCTTCATGTTATATTGCTGTTTTTGAGTATTCCCTTCTAATTTAGCTTTGTGAGCTTCTAGGATTAGAATAGAGCTTTCAGAACCTAGACAAGCACTTGTGGCAATAAGAGAGTTTGGGAATCGTTTTACTATATCCTCAAGGTCTTTCTTAACCGTTGGTACACGTTCCATTGTACCTGTATAGAAGCTGTTCTCCCAAGCCTTAGAGCTAAGTATGCGTAAAGCTTCATGCCCATCTTTATTCTTCGCTAGAAGCAAGTAATGAGGGAATTTCGTAACTCCCGATTGGTAGTTATCTCTCACTTCTTCTAAAGAATCAACGAGATAAATTTCGTTACCTAGTATCAAGCGAAAGTCTTGACCAATCTTACCCTTGTCCTTTAATTTACGCACCGTCTGAATGGCTTTAACATGGCTAGATATGGTTTCATGGTCAGTTATCGCTATACCTTGTAACCCTATATCCCAAGCTGTCTGAATTAAATCTTCAACGCTGTTGATACTGTCCAACAGCCTAATGTTGCTATAATCTGTATGAGCGTGTAGTTCAATCCGTCTATCGCTCATTCCCTCTTTATACTCATACCCTTGTTCTTCACATATGTTGCACATTTTATCTTCTCCTGACAATAAAAAATGTAGTCACAGGAAGTACCTGTAACTACATCATATATTATTATGCTATTTTTGTCAATTTATTTTTAAGCTCTCTTTCGAGCTTTTTACGCACACTACTTACAGTTCTATTTAATATTGTAGCGATTTCTGTAGCTGTTTTGCTCTCGACATAATAAAGGTGATTTAGCTTATTGGTTTCAGATTTAGACCAAGCTTTTCTACCTTTTGTAAGATAGTCCACTTTGTTTTCAAAATCCGATAAAAACCAATCAGGATAATATTCCAAAACATCTAGGTTTACTTTACTCATGTGAATAGTTACATTGTTTTTGTTCTTTTCTAGCCAATCCCAAAACCTTTCTAGTTTAATAACATGATAAGTAAGCTTTTTAGATTTATGTTTTGAAGTTGGTAAACCTCTATGACATACCCATTTTTCATAAATTACAGAAGAAGCAACTCCAAAGGCTTCACTTAGGTCACCAATAGAATAATTACATTGCACTTCATGAAACTTTAGATTTGGAAAAAGCAATCTAGCTTTCTTTCTAACTGCAACAATCGTTCTATTTAAGTCCTCTGCAATGAGATGTGTTTTTCTGCCACCATAGTTATTTTTTAAATAATCAATCTCATCGGTAGTCCATTTTCTTCCTTTGTTTTTCGAAAGGTCTATCATTATAATATCTCTCCTATGCTACTAATTCACTCATTAATTGTGCTATTTGTTTTCGAACCTTCGTTTCATCTTTTTCAAGCATTTTTGCGATTGCTCGGTAACCTTTTTGATTGTAGAAATACTCTTTTATCATAACATTTAATTCTTCTGTAGTGAAGCCAAATTCACTCTTTTTGTTCTTTCTCTCTTTAATAGGTTGTAACTTTACTTCTTCGAAAGATTCTACCTTTGGCTGTGGTTTTGGTTTTGGCTCAATCACCTTAGCCTTAACAGTATCAGATTTCTCAAGCATTTCAATTTCTTTTTTATGGATGTTCATTTCCTCAGCCAGTAGATTCTTTCTAGCTATTTCAATGTTAGCCTTATATTTGCTTTCAATATCTTTAACACTAATGTTGTTTTTAACTGCTGTTTTTGTAATCAGTCTATTTAATTTTCGACTAACATTTTTATTAATCTCATTTAATAGTCTTTTAAGTTCCACACCGTTGCTCATCTTGTTATCCCCTTCTTTTTATCTATTACAATCATAATATATAATTATGCTACTTTTGTCAAACGAAATATCATTTATTATCATGATATTTCAGACGTACAACACGCTCAGGTCTTTTAAGTACCTTTGCAATAGCTCTAAAGCTGTACCCTTTGTCACGCTTATCAATAACAAAATCTATTTCTTCTTTGTCCCACGAAGCCCCTTTAGCTGACTTAATCTCTCTAAGGCGACTGTATAGTACACCGTATCTTCCAGTGACACTATCGCTATAGACAATATCATCTACTTCTTTCTTTAATCTAGTGCTTTCTGATTCATACAGGTCTGTGAAAGCTTCCATTTTCTCTTTGGAAACAACTAGCTTTTCTCCAATTGGTGTTTCTTCTGTTAGAACCTCATCTGCAAGTTCTAGCGACCAACCTAGTTGTTTCAGAATATCAAGGACAAAATCTTTCTTTTCTTTAGCTTCTGCTTCATCTTTGTCGCTATTTAGGAATAGTGATTTGTTTCTGTCTATTTCCTTTAATAGAACTACTCTCTTATTCTCATCTGAAAGATTGCTATTATGCGAAATTTTAGAAACGATATTTTTCTTTACTAATTCAATAATTCGTTTACGATGGTTTTCCATGTTGTTACACCTCTTGTTTTCTTTTCTATGTATATAGAATATCACGTTGCAACTATATAGTCAACACTAATTTAAAAACAACCAAAAAAAAGAACAACCTATCTCTAGGTTGCTCCGTATTAATCTAATATAAAGTTAAAACAGCATGATGTTCGCACTTGGCTTTCGGTTTTCATCAACCAATGACAACCCATAGGAAACCGCAATTGGATAGACAATGTTATAGAAAATTTCTGACGCATTATCCATACTAAAGATATTTCTATCTACAAGAGCATAATTTGTTCTATGACCTCGTGCTGATTCACCCAATGGGGCTGTTATAATACTGATTTCCAAACCATTTTTTCTAACTGTAGCTGTTAATCCTGAGCCATTCTCTTTAATATTGACTATTTTCTCTCCATCAATTAAAGATAAAGCTTTCTCTTTTGCTCTATAACTGTAGTTTGAAAATACAATAACCTTTATACTTCTATCTTTATCAAACAAATCTGTATCAATGAAATCCAACATTTCTATCTCTCCTTTTCCCTGTAAAATCCATCTTTTACTTGGTAATATGAGGTTAATTAGATTATCTAAAATCCAATCAATCCTCACATTCTCAATCATTATCAATTAGTCATTTTCGAGTTCACATTCACATTCTTCTACGTTTCTCCAACATTCTTCACAATGGTCACAATGACAATACTCTAAATGCTCTCTACAGAAATCACAGAACTCACATTCACAATCGCTTTCATGTCTATCACAGTAGTCACAGCGTTCTTCTTCAAAATCTACGTTTCCTGTACATACATCACAACCACAAAATTCAATCACTTTACTTCCTCCACTCTAGCTGTATATGTTCTTGGATAAGCACTAAGCTTCTTTAACCCTTCTAAGACAATATCTTTTTCAGAAAACTGCTTTTCGTCAGGCACTATAACCTGTACAATTTTCGGTGTAACAAATGGATTTATTTCATGTACTCCAAAGTAGAAATAAACTTTATATCGCTTCATTAAATTTCCACCTCTGCTACATTAAACCCTAGCGACCTAGTAAGCTCTTTATCAAACTTTTCATCTAGGTGCATACACCATACTTTGTTTCGGTGTTCTTTTTCTACAACTAGATGTAGCTTATAAAGAGAGAGATGAACATTGCCCTCATAGTCTTGTGAACAAGTGTCTACATATAAGTAATCTAATTCATTTTCAAGCATAAAGTTGATGTTCTCATTTAGTTTGTTTGTATCACCTGTATACATTGCCATTTTGTTAGCTTCGTAGAAATCAATAATTAGTCCATATGATTCTAATTCCTCAACATGACTTGTTTTGTATGAGATGAATCCTAAGCCTAAGCTTTCAATATCAATAATCTCTCTATAAGTCATTGGGTGATAGTGATAGTGTTCAAATGTTGTGCCATTCTTCTCTAAGTATTCATTCACTTCAAGATTAATGTTTGCATACACTGTTACTCGTTTTGCAAAATCCCCTTTTGCATAGTACATATATAGGATTAAGTCAGCTAAACTTCCCACATGGTCTGCATGAGTGTGTGTGATGTAAACATGAATTTCTTCTACGTCATCTAAGAATCCACTTTCTTTCATATAGTGGAAGTTTACAGAACCACAATCAATTAGGAATAATTTACCATTTTCCTTATAGTAAGCAGAGGTATTACCCTCTGCTGTGTTAAATGCACTACCAATCCCAATAAATTTCAACATATTATTTCTCTCCTTTTAAACAATTAATAATTTTAAGATGTATAAGATGTAAAGCACATAGATAGCGTTACCTATTCTAGTCTTTGCTCTCTTTTCTTTTTCTGTTCGATTGTTAAGCTTCTCACGATACTTCTTGCTTGTTCCTACTCGAACAACTCTATAAATGAATAGAGCAAGTAGTACAATCGTTGGTACTAATATTGTATCGACATTCAAAGCTCCAATTAAGAATGAAAGCAATAAGATTATAATTATGACTGAGAATATTGAGATTAAGATTGCTTTAATAATCAACTTTAGTGATAGCTTAATTTTCTCATCATCTGTCATTTCACTTGTTCTTTCTTTTGTTAGAGCTTCTTCTGCTTTAAATGCTCCTACAAACCAACCACCGTTGATTGTTCCAATTAGGTATACAATCAGTAGTATTAAACCAATAAAAATCATCATAAGAAATACCTCTCATTCCAAATGATTTCTACATCTTCTTCCTCATCATCTTCTGTATCTAAGAAGATTGCCATTACAGTACAATCTCTCAGGTCAATGTAGTAGCCTACTTCATAACCTTCATACTGTTCTTTTTCATAGTAAAGACCAATCACAAACCCATCAGGGTAATCTTCACCGAAAATGTCTGTTGAATCCCAATCGCTTGACCAATGAAGCTCTCGTAAATCTGCGATACTACCAGTTGAATAAATCATCTAAATCATCCACCTTTGCTGTTGTTGGAATAGCTGTGAACTCAGTCATAAGTTCACCAATAGAAATATCTTCAATTAAAAACTGTGGGTATTTAATACCGTTGAAGTGGTTGATTGAAAGGCTACCTACTAAAGTAAGCTTCACAACGTGACCATCTTCCATTAAGTTCATTAATCGTTTATCTCCACTGAATTGAACAAACTTAATATCATTGTGATACCATTCAATCATGTTAGAACTTGCTGATTTCTTAATCTTGCTAGTATCTAGTTCAATATCAGTAGCGAACAATGGTTTGCTTACACCTTTCCCCCAAAGATATTCATACTCGTAAACATCTTTTACAACATCAACTGTTAACTGCTCATCTGTTAAGTAGAAATCAACATCTATCTTTTGAACTCCTACTGAATCAGAATCAGCTAGTTTGTTGTTGATAGTTTCATTTAGTTTACTTAGTGGCTCTTTATTAATTCTGAATCCACAAGCGTTTTGGTGACCACCTAGATATTCAAACAGCTCAAGACCTTCTAGGAAGTCCTTAGTATTCGTCATAGTGCCATCAAAGCCACGTAGTGAACCTGTGTACTGCTCTTTCTCAGAATCCCAAATAAGCATTAATACAGGCTTTCTATAGTCACCTGCTAATTGACCTGCAATAAGACCACCTAAATCTCGGTCAAATGTAACGTCCTTACGATTCTTTTTGACCGTCATGCTATCGTCAATCTCAATAAGAAGGAAAGCATTTGAGTTTAGATTGTTCTTCTCAATGTGAGCATTTAACACCTCTAACCAACTTGAGCGTAGTTTCTTTTGGTTGCTGTGAGCATTGGTACAAAGTCTAGTAACCTTTTGAGGTAGAGTTTCATTCTTCTTAGAACGAGTGTTGTAATAAGTTTCTTTCACACCTCTAAAGGCATTGAATAGGTCTTGCTTTTCTTCTGCTGACCCCACTCGTATGATTCCATTCATTTTAGGAATGACACCGAAAGCTAAGGTTTGAGGGTAAACTCTATTAAAGTCACCAATCTGCTTGCTAATCATCTCTTTAAGGAACTCATTCTTAATGTTCTTTAGTCCTTCATAAACGTAGTAGCGTGTTTCAGGAGAGGTTAAATCCATTGTGTCAGCAATGTTCCCTAAAGCTACCAAGTCAAGATATTCGTCAGCTTCATAGATTTTATATTCATCATCTAGTGCCTGTAAGAATTTATAAACAATCCCTACACCCGAAAGAGCTTTGTTTTCATATTCAGGTGATAGTTGGTTATTTACTACTAAAGCAAACTCTGATTCACCGTTGTCTGCTTCATGGTGGTCTAACACAAGGATTGGAATATCCATATCCATATCAATCTTGTATTGATGGTTATAATCACTTGTTCCTGCGTCAGGAACAATAAGTAAATCTATACCAATTGTTTCATTAAGGTTCGCAACCTTACTCACCATTTCTTTTGTGATACCATGCGTTTTACCTTCATGGAATAAGAAATGAAGCTTGATATGCGAGAAATTATCTTCAATGTAGCTTGCTAGAATAGCTGAACTCGTGTTCCCATCAATATCACTGTCGATAATAATAGCCACATGAACCACTGACTTATCTTTTGATTCAACTGATTTGAATAGCTGTACTGCTTCATTCATGTTGTGTAGTAGAGAGTAATGAATCTCATCTTCACTTGATGGCTCTAAAAATCTTTCTACATTTGTGATACCACGATTCCCTAGAACTACTTCTAGGAAATCGTCATTTGTAATGTCAGAACTTCTAATAAGGTTATACATATCTCACTCTCCATGTTATATTGTTACTTTTTAATGTTTTTTAAAACCATCATCTGTCCAATGTTAATGATTGGTTGTGAAGAATTTAAAACTAAGATAGCCACTTGAATTTCTTCTAAGTGTCGTTTCATAGCACTAGTATCAATATTTTTTTCTGATAGCTGTTGAATTGTAAATTTTAAGTTAAACTCAATTTCCTCTAGTTTTTTTATAGCATAATTCATATGTAACACCTCACTCTACTGTTGTTATAGTTTTTCTACTTTTAAATAGTTCAATGAAGGTTTCACGACCTCTATCTGAGGGAGAATCCTTTAATTTGAGAAGATTCTTTCTATCGAATATCATGCTAACGTTCGTGTAACTGCTGAACATTCTGCATAACCTAGTAAGCTTGTCATAGTTAATGTCAGCTTCTTTTGAGTTAAGCTTTGTGAACTCCTTATCAAGTGCAATTATTACTTCTTCTACACCCAAGTCTAAGAGCATTTCAACTTGTAACTTACTAATATTACTACCACATAGTGCGACACTAAAGTTTTGATTTGGAAAGAATGATTCAAATTGCATTACCGATTTCTCTGATTCAAATATAACTACCTTCTTTATTTTCTTTATCATCTCTTTGTTTTGATAAAGACCATACAGATTTTGGAATGTTGGATAAGAGTATGAAACATTTTGAATCTTCATCGGTATGTATTTGAAGCCTTTATCAATATCCTCGAAGTTTAATGACCTTGACTTTAAACCAATAATCTCACCTGTTTTGTAATGCCTATGAGGTATCACAACCCTATTTGTTTTCTCATAGTACATAATCTCAAACTTTTTCATTGTCTTTTCATCAATCCCATCTTCAAGAAAAGATGGGTGAGGTTTATCTGAAAACAGTTCTAAGATTAGGTCACTATGAGATACCATAGGAATCAATACAGGTTTCTTAGGGAATAAACTATCAAACCAATCAATTTCCTCAAGTCTGCCACTGTGATGAATGAAGCCTTGAGGTTTGTTCTCATATCTAGTTTCCTTGCCTAATGTTCTGAGAATCCAATTGATAGATGAGGTTAAGTTCATCTCAACCCCTTTTAAGCGGTGGTTCTTTATCACAAGGTCAAAAACATCAAAGTTACTACCACAGTCAGTGTAACAATGGAATGTTTTTTCTTCCAAGTAGTAGTACAATTTCATTTTCCCATCGGAAATATTGTGACAGATTGTGTTAGTAATGATATGACCTTTTTCAAGATATGTTTCAATGTGCTGAGTGCCTAGCTCAGTAAGAAGTGTTTTAATTTCTTCAAGTGTAAGCTCACTCTTAATCTTGTCTTTGTCATACATTCTTCATCACCTAATCCCCAAATAAGTTTAGTTCATCAATTGCGTTCTCTGCGTGAGCTTCTACAATAGCTTGTCTAATTTCTTCCGCTTCATCTTCACGAGTGACTGTAAACTTATCGTTATCCTCATTCGTATCAATGAATTGCTCAACCATTGTAGGTGTAATGTCTGTGATAACTTCACCTTTATAGTTGGTAACAAATAAGTCTTTCATGCGTAGAGTACCTAAGTTGAACGAAACCCATATACGAATAAGCTTCCAACGGTTACCACGATTCTTATAGATGTTGATGGTATGTGTTGGTGCTAAACCAAAGTCAATACCACCATTCATTTTAATTTCCTCGTATAATGCTTCATCTTGAGCTGTTAAAGGAATCTGAATAGCTCCTAAGTCAAGTTTGTTTACGATAGATTTAGAACCCTCTAAAGCTGATTGGTCTAGCACACCTTGTTTCCATGAATCATTAAGCTGAGTAGATGTTCCAATCCATACGTTGTGACGGTTACAAATGTTCTTTAAACGAATTGACATGATACGCAATACTTGGTGTTCTTGTAAGTTTCTTGCACCTTGTTTAGCTAGTGAATCGAACATTTTTAATGTGCTGTGCATATAGTCAAAGCCCACGTATTGTACACCGTTTTTGTTTACGTGCTTCTCGATTTCATGCTCAATATCATCATCATCAAAGTCAAAAAGTTCTTCAAACCACATTGGAGTTCGCTCTAATATACCAAAAGCATATTCTAATCGAGCTTCTTCTTCTTCTGTAAGCTCATTATTATGAACTTTGTCCTCATCAACTTCTGCAATGAAGCAGACAGCAGGTATTTTAATCTCATCTTCTTCTAACTCAGTTGAGATAAACACTCCACGACCTGTGTTATTTGTCTTAACCCATTCCCCATCAATGTAAATTTCAGGAACACACATATTAAGAATGTGAGCTAGTAATGAACGTGTTTTACCTGAACCTGAGTTACCTGAGATACAGTAAAACTTTCTTAATCTTGCACCTCGTGAAGTTGTGTTAAGGTAACCACTAATAAAGTTCGCTCCATAGCTTAAAGCTAACTTTTTCTTTGCGAAAATATCACGAATATTATCTGATAAGTGACCACCGATACCTTCTTTCTCGATGATGAACTCACTCTTAATATCAATCAGTTTTCTTTCAACGTGCTTAAAAATATCCATAATGCTCATTTGGTTGAACTTTTCAGACATTTTACTTAGTTCACTAGGTTCTAAAGTTGTTGTGTCATAAATGTCTGAAATATCAATACCTTGATTTACATAATGTCTAAGCATAGAAAACTTTTTGATTCGATTGTAGTGATAGTCAAAGTTATTTTCGTAATCAACCATTTCCAATCGGTCAAGATAATCGTTTCCACCACCGCTTGTGAAAATAGCGTGTTGCTCAGTGAAGTTTGTTAGATAAGAGTTGATTTCAAATTTATCAATCTTAGTAGCTCCTTCTCTATGAAGCTCATAAATCGCTCCAAACAGTACCTTATGGAATCGCTCTTGGAAGTCATTTAAGCTGAGTTTGTAGCCACTTGATAATCGTAATACTTCATCAGGCTCTTTCAACAAACGAGCAAATATAGGCATATAAGCTTGTTTATCTTGTAAATCTTTCAGTAACGCATTACTCATTGTATTTACCTCTCTTTATAAACTGCTTAAATCAATCGACATTCTGCTCTTTCTTTTGTTTTCAGCAACAGCAATGATTTTTACAGTTGTATTGTTAATAGTGATATTTGTAGCTGAGTTCCCTGCTGTTCTGAGCTTTGAGTAGTATGCTTTCGCTTTCTCATAATAGAAAGGAATAAGACCTAAACCAACACCCTCTTTTATAGGAACTTTTTCAACTTCAAATATGAATTTCAGTGTTGCTAACATAGCTTTGTATGAATAACCACGCTTATTCTTGAAGTCACCAATTTGCTTCAACATATATCCAGTTGGGAAGTTGATATTGTACTTTAGTGAAATGTAGTCCATAAGCATTTTGTGGTTCTCTTTTTCACGTTGTGTACGCTCATAGCACTCTCTGTGTAATGTAGTATCCTCAATATCCATTGCATTTGGTGATAAGGGGTCAACCTTCTCTTTACACTTTGGACAGGTTCTAAGCTTGGTTTTTACTTCATTGGTTTGTCCTGAGTTGTTGTAGTTGTCTAAGCAAGATTGGTGAACTTTCAAGCTCCCTCGCTTTACAATCTCATCTTGTTTGATTTCCTGCTTACAGAAGTGACAACATACCTTTTCTTTCTCAGCTAGACGCTTTTCTTCACATGAGATGTGAATGTATCTTCCACTCTTTTTTACGTAACTAGAAGTATCGTTCTTATCAACCTCAACGTTACAAAGCTTACATTTTGGCATTGTTCTACTCATTGGTATCACCTTTCCAACAACAATAGAGAGTGTTATTTCTAACACTCTCCATCGACTGTAATATCATTATGCTACTTTTATAGCATTTGTTTTAAATCGTAAGCAACTAAAGAAAGTTGTTCAACTTGCGATTCAGTTACATCTTTTAGAGTGCGACCTTTACCTAAGTGTAGTTCTACTAAGTCTTTCATAGCTTTCTTAGCAACGTCAGCACCTTTGGCTTCAACTAACTGAGATGTAAGGTCTTTGATTTCAGTTTTTAAATCATCAAACGATAACTGTTCTTCTTTATAAGCGTTTCCACTTGTTTCAACTATCGTTGTTTGACCTTTATCTTGTTCTTCTTTTTCAATAGCGTCAGCAATTGCTTTCACTAGGGCTTCATATTCAAATTTGATAACAGGTGGTGTATGTTTAAAACGTGAACCTGCTTCAAATTGTGGTGTACCACGTAGGAATAATACTGTTTTACTCTCACCTTCACGCTCAACTGATTTAGCGTAACCAATAATGTCAGCCATTGATAGAACGACACCACGAGGTTGTTTAGCTAAAGTCGGCATTGTTTTAGAGTATTCTGTACCATCTTCCATAGTCACTGTTGCGATTTGAGCGTGTGAAATCATTACTAAGCCATAGTTCATCATTGGAATCGAGCGTAGAGAAGTATCGAACTCATCTCTCACCATTTTATAACCTGCTCCATAAGGAATGTCACCGATTTTATCTACACCTTCACGTTGGATAATGAACTTCTCACATGAAGCGTAAGCTAAATCTGCTGTATCGACAATAATAGTTTCAAATTTTTCTTGAACTGCTTTATTTTCTAATTGTTTCAGAACTTTCTTGAACTCAGACCATTTAGTTACATTCTGAGCCATGACACCTGATAAAGCATTGTAACCTTTTTCGAACGCTAATAGTAAAGCTTTCGGGAATTGTGAAGCAATTGTTGTTTTACCAACTTTTGGTTCACCGTAAATTACAACGATTTTTTCACGTAAGTCACGAGAAATTTGATGTGGTTGAATTGCTAATAAGTCGATTGTCATTGTTATATCTCTCCATTTACTCTAAAGTTTTTTATCTAATGGAAGATTGACAATCGCCAACTCAGTAAAGAAGGGGCAACTGCCAACCTTCCTTTAGCTACTGAATACTAAGATGTTATTTTGCTACTTTTAACAAGAAGAATTAATCTTCACCGAATAAATCATCAATGTCAGGTGTAGCGTTGTTTTGTGTTGGTGGTGTTGTTGTCTGAGTTGGTTGTCCTCCACCGAAACCTGCTTTTTTATCTTCTTGTGGCTTTTGTTCTTTAGCTTCTAGTGACGCTAAGAAACGCTCACGATTAGAGATAGCTTCTTTTAATAGAGATACATCGAATACTTGTTTATCGTGTACACCTACTTCATATAATGAACCACCGATTGCTACAAAGTCACGTACACGCTCATAAGTAGTATCAACTTTAGATTCACCGAAACCTGCTTCAATAACACGCTCAATCTTTTTAGATTTGTTAATCATGTTACCGTAGATATTGATAGAAGAACCTTTAACAAAGTTTTCTTCAATATAGTCTTTGTTAGCTTGTGATAATGATGGGTCTGTTACGAATGTTAAAGGAACGATAGCACCTTTGTAGTTCGGAACATAAATGTCGATTGTTAAGCGACCTGTTTCTTCTCCATCTTTGTCTAATTCAGCTTTAGTTGTTTTGTATACGATACCTTCAATATCGAATTTAGCTTTCGGCTCAAAAGCAGAAGCTTCACCTTTAAAGCGTGATGGTGCAAACTTACCGTTAATACGAACGTTTGATACTAACTCGCCATTTTGAGTTTTGAACTCATTTAAAGTTAATTCACCTTGACACATTAGCATTGACGCTTCACCCACTGATACACCTTGAGCAATATCCGCTACAGTTACCATTTCATTAATTGCTGTTTGTAACGACTTGAAGTTTTTACTTACTGCTCCATCTTTTGTCAACTCTTTAGCAAAGTAAGAGATTACGTGAGTTTCATCTTCGCCTGTTTTGATTGTTACATCACCGCTAATAGCGTTGTAAGGTTGTCCTGTTACTTTGTCATTAAATGATTTTACTTCTAATGTTGATTCTTGAGCATAGCCCCAAATTTCTACCTTGTTAAGTGCTTGTCGTAATACTTGTGCTTTTTCTGCCATTACTAAATTCTCCATTCTACTCTAATGTTATTTTGCTACTTTTAATAAGTAGCTTTAAGTCATTTACTTGACTACTCTCTTAGTATATATCATTATGCTACTTTTGTAAAGCTTTTTTAGAAAACTTTTTTAAAAAGTTTCTTAGCTCGGCTTTACCATCTTTTTCAGTACATCTTGCTCGTACCCTTGAAGCCCATTCTGATTATACATCGAGTAAGCCATACGTGCCATGATATATCCATCCCTCACATTATCTGAGTGATGTTCATAGCCCCACTTCTTATATAGTGGTAACACTAAATCTTCTTTCTTAGCGTTCCCTCTATTACTTGCAAACTTCTTCACTTGGCTTGGTGTAGCGTCTGTGTATGCAACCTTCTCTGAATACAGCATTGCTCTCATAAGCCAACCTAAACCATACTGGAAGTCTACAGCCTTTCCTTTAGCACCATAAGCGAACCCTTCAATAATTACTTTATCGTTAGGTTGTAATTGTGCTTTGACCTGTTTTACAATATCAATCATTCTAGCAGGGTCTTTAGCTACCTTAGTTCGAATTTCTTCTTGGACAACTACTTCACCATTAGAATCCATGATTACAAAACCTGTCTTTGTTGATGGGTCAATACCAATGTATCTTACCTCAGTGTTCTCTTTTGTCATTTAACTATCTCCAATCAATCCCAAAATATGTCATTTAAGACCTTCATTTCCCCTTCGATTGTTTCAAGTTCTTCTGACTTCATAATTTTCGAGCTAACCTCTCTCACTTTGATAAGCGTGTCATACATGATTTCGTATGTATCGAGATTAGTTTGAACAGTTTCAATATGCTTAGTAAGAGTTTTCGAAAGCTCAAATTTTTCCTGTACTGCTTTAATAGCTTTTCGATACATCCTTACGGTAGCGTCCTGAAACTCAAACAGCTCTTTACCATTTACACTGTTCATGTTGCGACCTCCTTATTAAGTTCTAATAGATAAGCTCTACAATATACATTATAT
>UZAT01301741.1_pt1 | contig 31264 bp, 53 predicted proteins | sample 2160861 | NCBI WGS metagenome assembly UZAT01 (sample SAMEA5138306, study PRJEB28736) | viral metagenome | reverse complement strand
CCGTAAATCTTTCAAAGAGTCGATGCCAAGCCTTGTAGATTCCGAAGAAGGTCCATTAAATGAAGAGCCAGAAGCTCCGAAGCGATACGGCAACGCAGACGTCAACGAGATCCTGGACTTATGGCTGGAAGAAACGGGCTTCGATCATAGAAGCACCAAGCAGGAACGATTCGCGGCAAACACTCTGCTTCGCAAATATGGCTGTGAGGCCACCAAAGCGCTTGTAAGGCGCGTTGGAGTCGCAAGACGTTCAGACGACCAATTCGCTCCGCAAATCGCAAAGCCGAGCCAATTAGTGGGCAAATTCGAAAAGCTGACGGCCTTGAAGCTATGGGAAGATCGCACGGCCAAGGCGAAAGCAGCCGAAGAACCGTCCGATGAGTACGCCAACTACTGCCGATCAATGTACTTCAGCGGCAGAAACGCACAACCAACCGTCGACATCCGACCATCAACGCCGGAAGAGAAGGCCGAAGTTCGCCGCAAAGCCATGGAGATTCGGGCCAAGCTCCCCTTCTACGTGCCAAAGGACCAAAGAAAGGTGGACTTCTAAATGAACGACGGAACCCCGCAAGCAGACCCAAAGCCGACCTTCTACGTCTTCAAGAACAAGGACGGCAAGTGGACCAAGACAGACCCATCCTTGACCAAAGAAATCAACAGGCACATCTTCTACTACAAGGACTTTGAATGCCAAGGCTTCAACTTCATCCCTCAATGGGATGAGCCGGAATTCAAGTCGACAACCAAGCCGGCGTGGTATCTATCGAAGGAAGGCGACGTCAAAGTGCGCTGGACGATCGTGGTCAATGAGCACAAGAAGCTCCATCATGGATGCACTACACTAAAGGACGGAAGCTGCCTTCAGCAATGCCCGGCACGAGTCGGCTGGGATCCAGACAAGAAGTTCTGGACGATCGTCGAGCCTCCGAACAAAGCAACAGGCGAACAGATGCGGAAATTTGTGAATAATTTCAAACATTAAGAGGAGGTAAGAGAGGAGGGCAAGATGCCCAACACATACCAAGTTTTAAGTGAGTCAGACCAAATCTGGCAGAAGGCGCTGGCGCTTCAGATCGCCGAAGAAACGCGCCTACCAATTCCCCGAGTGCTAATGCTCGAATGGTCGCAAGTCGCGGGGAACAGAATCCAGACGAGAAGCAGGGAAGCTGAGCTTCAACCGCTCACAGCGGCGGCGCTTAACAGACTTCCCTGCAACGGAAGATTCGTCTTCAGTAGTTCCCCATTTCCACCGATCGTGCCGGATGAGTACCTCGAAGGCGCCAAGAGATGGTGCAAGAAACAGAACCGCAGAGGTTTCTTGAGCCATTGAAAACTTAAAAGCTGATATAATCGAGTCACAGCTGAGATGCTTGGAGTGGCGGGGCGAATGCCTTAAATATCGACCATCTTCGCAGCATCGAACCGCCCACCGAATGGCAACGTGTTCCATTTTGGCACAAGTTGGAAACCTAAGGTCGGCGGTTTTTTGTGGGGCGACGGATTGACAAAATGGCTAGCATTTGGTAGTATAAAGACAACGAACGAACAACGCAGCACCTGGAAAATTGAAACAAACACGAACGGGCAAGCCCGGCGGATCATCTACCCACAATGTCGCACAATGTATAGAACAAGACTTCAACTGCGACAAAATAAAAATACGACATTCGCAAGGCCAGCCCAGAAGCTGGCTTTTTTGATCGGGGCTTGGACTTGGCAAAAACTGATGAGTAGTCAAAACCCCAACGGAGGAAGCGAGCAGAGCGACGCGCAAGAGATGGAAGCGGTCGCCACTAACGGAATCCACCAACACAAACACAACCGAGCAAAGCTCGAGAAAGACAAAAAACATGAAACGAAAAGCACGAACACTTGTCATAATCGCAGGACTAATCGCAGCCATGCTATTGGCCGGGAAGATCGACAACGACTTCGAGGCTAAGAACACGCCACGAGAAGCCTGCAACTGGATCACAACTCCAGATGGCACAAGCAGGTGTTTATAAAGAAAGAATCAAAGGAACAGAAATGGCAGGAACACACGAAGGTGGGCAGAGAGCTCGAGAAACGAATCGCAAGAAATACGGTCGCGACTTCTACGCAGAGATCGGGCGCAAAGGCGGAAGGAATGGCCGCACCGGAGGCTTTGCGAGCGAAGCCATCGGCAGGGATGGACTTACTGGAAGCGAACGCGCAAAGATCGCAGGAGCCAAAGGCGGACACAAGAGCAGAAGAGGCCCTGCCAAGAAGGGAAATTAAAATGACAGCAGAGAAAACTGAAAAGGTCCAGAGCCTCGCAGCGAAAATCGCAGCGATTAGCAAAGACCTAGGAGCAATCAAAAAAGGCGGACACAACAAGGAGCAGCACTACGACTTCATCGAGTACGCAGCAGTCTCCGGCAAGATCCGCGAACTACTAGACAAGCACGGAGTCGCAATCATCCCGACCGTCACAGACTATGAGCGCGACGACGTCAAGAGCGGGAGCGGCAAGTCAGGCTACCATTACACGCTGAAGATGCACTTCACGGTCATTAACGCAGACCGGCCAGAAGAGCAGATCGGGTCAGACTGGCTCGGCGAATCGACCGACTGGGGCGACAAGGGCGTGAACAAGGCCGAGACATCCGGCACAAAATACTTCTACATGCGACTTTTCAACATCAGCGAAAAGGGCGACTCAGACAACGAAACGGACAGCCAAGACAACAGCGCAGAAGAATCGAAGCCAGCGCCGAAGAAAAAAGAATACAAGAGTGACCCACGCCTCGACTTCGACACGATTCGCGAAACTTGCGCAGGAATCGACGACATCGAGAGCCTTGAGAACTACTGGAGGGAAGTCGCTGGACTAAAGCCAAGCGCAGGCTCAGTGCCTTATATCAAGGAAATCTTCGCAAAGCGCAAGGCTGAGATTGGAGGCGACAATGCCTAAAGAACTGCAAGAATCGCTGGGCTATTACGCAGCTCAGCAAGTAGAACGAACTCACCAGCTAATCGAACTGCTCGGGCGCTACATCAACAACAACGAGCCAACCGGAACAATACTCACGGCAGCGCAAGAACTAAACAGAACGACCTGGGACTTAAAAAATGCAATAGAACGAGATTTGGAAGAAAGAAACAATTCAGAGGAACAGAAATGAAAAGAGAGATCATCACAACCACCTTCATTGTCATCTTGCTACTTGGAGGAATTGGCACGCTAGACGCTACCGCGAAGAAGGACACAATCGAGGCAATCTTCGCAGCAGCAGGACTTATGACCGGCGCGCTGGGAACCTTGCTCTGCTACATAGTCGAAGTAATTCAGGTAAGCACGGCCGCGATCATAGCAGCGCAAATTAGCGACGAATACGGCAAGAGGCTAAAGAAGCACGTGAACAAGAACCTAGAGAAGGAGGGATTCGATGGAGATTTCTAAAGACCGCGACGAAGAAGAAGTCCGCTCTGAGCAAATGCGCGAGGAGATTCAGAAGCCAACCATTCTGCCATATAACGAGAACGCCAACGGCGGAAGATGGTGGGAGGACTAAATGGAACTTGCGACATTCTTCACACAATTCGGATTGAGCTTCTTGATCGGAATTCTTGGCGGAATCCTAGCATTCGTTACCTGGGACTTCACAGTCGACAAGATCGCGCACATGCGCATCAGAACTTGGTCGAAGGAGCAAGCTCTGAAGAATCGGGCATTCGCAACCGATGAGCTGATGCTCGAAGCAGACAAGCTCATGCACGACGAGAACGAGTCAGACGCCGCTCGGGAATTTGCCAAGAGAGTCTACATAATCGGACGGGTCGCCGAAAGCGAAGATAAATAAAATCAAACAACGCCTTCAAGGCACACAGGCGTAAAAGAGTCACTGCAGCACATGCAAAACGCGAGATTGCGGAGCCTTAGCGTTATTTCTAATCAGGATTGGAAAAGACGAAAGCTAGTATTCAGGCTCCGCTGAACTAGGATCGCACTTACCCCTGCTCAATTGACCATAGACTGAGCAGACGCGATCGTAACCCCGGCGCAAACTTGTCAATTTTTCAGGTAGAAGTATTCTCTTTTTAACTGCGCCGGGTCTTGCCAGCAACGCCCCTAAAGGACGAAACTGGCACCACCTCAATTTACGCCGAAGCCTGGCACTTCTACACATAGCTTCGGCAGTATCTGAAACGCGGGCACGAGCTAAGGAAGCTGGGTTCTGGTAGGTTCCCGGCATCCTCGCAGCCTGCACTCTTCTAAACGCCCAGCTTCTCCAGATAAACAAGTCCCTGTTTATATCAGCTGGGCGACATGGCCCGAGCGGCTAACGCGACCGCAACGGCCACCATGATTATGACGCCCGACCCAAGCTCCCCAAGCGGTCGGGCAACAAGGAAACAAACAATGCAAGAGATTATAAAGCTGAGATTTGATGGACAAGTCCTCGCAAAGAAGAACCGGCACATGGTCGCTAAGATTGGCAACCACGCCTTCGTGAAGCCAGACAAAGAAGCCCAGGCCAACGAAGCAGACATGGTGCAACAATTCAGGATTCAGCTAATGGCCACTAAAAGGCGCGTAAAAGCGATTCAGACCAAAGAACGCCGAGTGCTTGAAGCTAAAGCTTCGGGCGAAACTTACGAGATCGACATCACAATCACGCAACCAAACATGGTGCGCCGAGATTTGGACAACCAAGCCTCGACGATCATGGATGCACTTACAAAAGCCGGAGCAATCGCAGACGACTGCTGGCAGTTTGTAAGAAAAATCACAGTCCAGGCCGGTGGCGTTTCGAAGACGCCAGGCGCAGACATAACAATCACAATCAACCAAGGGAGGTAAAGCTGGGAAGATACCGAATGAGCGAGATCATCATCCGCGACTTCGAGGAGCTCACCATCGTGATCGAAGATCGCAACACAATCTGGGCGCTTCCGAAGCATTCGAAGCCCAACGTAATCTTCCACAGGTGGTACGGACCACTTGGCACATTTGAAAATTGGCGACGCTTCCGCGAGCGGATGCGCGCAAACAAGAAAATCACGCTCGCCGACTGCTACCGACTAGCAAATCGCTGGGAGGTGCAGATGCAGGGAACCACAAGGCGCCCTGAAGCTCTAAAACACGCAACATTTGACGGAAAGGACAAGCAATGATCGAAACGAGAAGCGAAACCTTCGCAGTCGAAGCCTTCGAAGCTTGGATGGCAATCTACGAGGACCAACTCGCAGAACTATTCGGCCAAAATCCGAGCAATAGCATCGCACATCACTACAAAGACCACACAGTCACGGTCACGGAGTTCCCGAGTGAAGTCCGCAAGGCCAGCATGATAGACATGATTAAAGAATGGGAAGGAACAAGTGAATAAATGTCATTCGAAAAAGTAAACCCAAGCCACCCAGATAAGGTCGCAGACCGCATCGCAGGCGCGATCGTGGACCTGGCCTACGCGAAACAGGACAACCCGAAGATCGCAGTCGAGGTCCTCATCGGACATCACATCTGCGACGTCATCATCGAAACAAGCGCAGACATCGTGCCAGCCGAGGCTTGCCACATCGTCGACCGAATCGCAGGCGAAGGCATCTATACCAGGGCGACAATCGTCCCGCAGGACGTAGAACTCGCAAAGAACCAGGACGAGAAGATCAAGTGCGGCGACAACGGCATCTTCAAGGGTGTTCTGACAAGCCCAGAAGAGAATCTGCTCGCAAAGACGGTCAAGGAGCTCTATAGCAAATACCCGACCGACGGCAAATTCATCTACACGGAAGCTAAGAATGGCGAAGCTCCAGAATTCATCGGATGCCAGAGCAACATCACGCTCGACGATTTCGAACGCGCCATGGCCGAAACTACGCTCCCAGAAGAAACTGAACTAGTCCTGAATCCTCTCGGAGAATGGACCGGAGGCACGAACGTTGACACGGGTGCAACGAATCGCAAGCTCGGCTCAGATATGGGCAGAGCAGTCACAGGCGGTGGCCTCCACGGCAAGGACCTCAGCAAGGCAGACGTCAGCGTCAACATCGCGGCTCACCTATACGCCCAGAAATACCGCTGCACGGTCGACGCAGTCTGCGCAATCGGAGACGAAGCGGTCGCCTTCACCTTCCACCGCGCCGGCGCAGAAACAATCACCCGCGCCGTCGACTATGAAGACATCGTCAACGCGGCACGAAACTACATCAACGAAATCGGCGGCTTCGAGAAGCTCGCAGAATGGGGTTTGATCAGATGAAGCTCAGAAATAAAAAGACAGGCGAGATCAACAACGGACGGATTGAGGTCATCTTTCAGAACGACAGCAAATTCCCAAACCCATTAGAGCAACACTCAGTGGAATCGTTCGACGAACTCAACGAGGAGTGGGAGGAGGTGAAAGAGCCACTAATCAAAGACGAGAAAATCCGCAAAGCATTTCGAGCGTGGGCTGAGGTAAATGATTTGTGCGGGGCAACATATAGCGAACGACCAAACGGGTGTGCTTTCATATTCGAACATACCGATGGCGACAAAACAGTAATCTGCTTCAGGTCAATTTGGCTCGGATTAGAGAAAGGGAAAGGTTACACCATAACCGAACTCTGTGGAGAAGAAGAATATTCATCGGCTAAGCAATTAGCAGAGAATATCTGCGAAGTGATGGACAAAGAGAGGAGGAAGAATGAATCACGAATCAAAGCAACAATTAGCAGACGAGATGATCGAAGCCTGGAATAAATTCTGGAAAGCCAGCGAAGAATTCGAAAATGCTCTGACGGAATTACAAGGCTCCAATATTCGAGACATCTCAAACCAGCGCATCCTGCAAATGAAGAGCAAGCTGTACGCTGACCGATGCGACATAGAATTCGGCCTTAATAGGCTGATTGAAGATGAACGGGTGAATAGGAGGTGACAAAAATGAAGCCAAAAGCCGTGACAAAATACCGCAAACTGAGCGAGCTCCACGAGCTCCCAGGCAATCCGCGCAGGATTAAAAAGGACCAATTCGAGAAGCTCAAGAAGAGCCTCACGGACAACGCGGATTATTTCGAGGCGCGCCCAATCATCCTGAGTGACCGCACGGGCGAGCTAGTTATCATCGCCGGAAACCAACGCTACAAGGCCGCAAAGGCCATCGGAATGACCGAGGTGCCAACAATACTGCTCGAGGGATTGAGCGAGGAACGCGAGCGAGAAATAATCATCCGCGACAACGTCGAAAACGGCGACTGGGACATGGACGCGCTCGCGAACGAGTGGGATGCAGGCCAGCTCCAGGACTGGGGCGTAGACCTACCAGAGCTCGAAGCAATGACCGAGGTGGTCGAAGATACCCCACCGGAGGTCAACGAAGAAGAACCACCAATGACCAAGCTAGGCCAGATTTGGCAGCTCGGCAATCATAGGCTCATGGTCGGCGACAGCACCAAGTCAGATCAGGTCGCAGCCTTAATGGGCGGAGAGCAAGCGGACTTACTCGTCACGGACCCTCCATACAATGTCGCTTACGAAAGCGCCGACGGGAAGACAATCCAGAACGACAACATGGACGACGAAAACTTCCAAGCCTTCCTAGTGGATTCAATGCTTGCTGCGGATAGCGCAATGAAGCCAGGGGCTGCGTTTTATATTTGGCATGCCGATTCAGAGGGATATAACTTCCGATATGCCGTGAAAGCATCCGGCTGGACGCTTCGACAAACGCTGATATGGGTAAAAAATGCGCTCGTCCTGGGTCGACAAGACTACCAATGGATTCACGAGCCGTGCCTTTATGGATGGAAAGATGGCGCTGCTCACTACTTCCGCGACATCAGAAGCGAAACAACTGTCTTAAATGAAGATAAGCCGCGAAAATCCGCAGAGCACCCGACAATGAAACCAGTCAAATTGATTTCAAGGCTGATTGCCAATTCATCGAGAGAGAGAGAGAGTCCTGGACTTGTTTGGCGGGAGCGGCACAACAATGATCGCATGCGAGCAATTAGGCAGGAGCTGCTACATGATGGAGCTTGATCCACACTACACAGACGTCATAATCGAACGCTGGCAGAACTTCACGGGCCAGACGGCAAAACTAATCAAGGAGGCCTAATGGCCGAAAAAGCACTAAAACACTTGGAGGAGCAAAAATGATCATCACGATCGCAGAACCACAAGAGCTGGAGCTTATAAAAGAAATCACTGGCGACAGAAGCTGGAGCGGACGAATCATCATCACGGGAGTCGGAATGATGAACACGATCCGAGCGCTTAAAGATGTCGACAGAAGCTCAACAATCCTCAACCTGGGCTACGCAGGCTCAAATTCGCTCGAAAAGGGCAAATGTTACCAGGTCAGCGCAAGCTTCACGCATCACAGCCTGGCGCAATTCAAAGAAGAGCCAATCTGGCTTGACCAATACTTCAAAGATCGTGACGCCTTCCCATGCTACTCGGCGGCAGACTTTGTGGAAAAGACAGAGGTCGATCATCCGGCACTCTTCGACATGGAGCTGGCGGCAATCGCAGCCATGGGCTTCAATCGCGTGATGAGCATCAAGAAGGTTTCTGACACGCTGAACTATCAGGAGTACAAGGAGGCTTGAGATGGTAACGACCGACGGCTACGACATAGAGCGTTCGCAGCTCGGACGCATGCTAAGAAAGCAGCGAGAGGCAATGGGAATCAGCCAGCAAGAAATGGCGCACCGACTTGGATTCTGCCGACAGACAATCCAGAAGCTCGAGTCAAAAGATGCTGACGAGAAAATCCAACCAATCCTTGAAGCATACGGCATCTCAATTCGAGCAAACATCTTCACCGTGCCGAAGCTCTACGTGGTAAGGCACGAGCCAATCAAGCGAAGTGACTTCGAGGCGTGGGCAAGAATGGACAAAATAATCAAGAGAGCCGTGCATGACACCTGGCTCATGGGAGGGGAAGAATGCGAGAGTTAAAGTTTAGAGTTTGGGACAAACGCTACAAGCAATATGTCAAGCCTTATGCGATTTGTTTAGACGGAAGAGCTATTGTAATTGCTGAACCTTGTGACGACCGGGAAACGCTAGACTCCGAGCGTATCATTATCGAGCAATACACAGGGCTTAAGGATAAGAACGGCAAGGAAATATATGAGGGGGATGTCCTTGATGTTTCTAGTGTATTCGTAAAGCCAAAAAAGATGATTGTAAAGTTTAGCGAAATGGCTTGCGGGTTTGAGCCTTTTGCGAACGGTTGCCCTGATTGCTATTTCCCAGAAGGCAAAGATGTTGTGGTTATAGGCAACATCCACGAAAACCCAGAGCTTTTGGAACAGGAGGAAGAATGAAACTAGAACGGACTAACGGAGAAATGCACAACATCGAGCCAACAAACTTAACTACAACCGTGGCAGAAATGATTGACGACTATCAAATGAAGATTTACGAGCTCATGAAGCATGTCTATCCAGAAATGGTTGGATATACAGCAGATTGCCACGAATGCAAGACGGAAGATGGCCAGTTTGATGTGCATACAAGGTTCTTTATGCATAGGCCAGAGGAGGAATAATGGCAGGCAAGACAGAAAATCTGGTCATGTTTACGAGCAATCAAAGCCGAGAAAAAGCCGCAGCTAATGGCCGCAAAGGCGGCATCGCCTCAGGCAAAGCAAAACGCGAGAAGAAAACGCTCCGAGAATTGGCGGAGATGATCGCCCAGATGCCGGTCAAAAACCCAAAGACAAGAGCAATCATGGAAGCTGCAGGATTCACAGACGAACAGATGACAAACGATGCAGCGATGCTACTAGGGCTACAGCTCAAGGCGCAGAATGGCGACCCAAGCGCAGCAAAGCTTCTAGCCGAGATGCGCGGACAATACAGCACAAGGGTCGAGGTCGAACCAGTCCAACCGAAGCCACTAATCGACCTTACAAACACAGTCGAGGCAGAAACAAAGGACAAGGAATGAAGCGCTTCGCACTATACCTATTGAGATGGCAAGCCAGCACCATCATCCTCGCGCCGTGCATCGCATTGCTGGCAAACTACGGAGCAATCATCAGCGCGGTCGTCGGAAACTTCATCGGCGGCTGCATTTTCTATTTCGTGGACAAGAAAATCTTCAAGGAGGAAAAATGACAGGAGCAGAACTTAAACGAGCAAGGCTCAAGCTTGGTAAGACGCAGGCACAGGTAGCACGAGAAATAAAGCTCACGCCGGACGTAATCTACAAGTACGAAGCAGGCACTCGCGACAACACGCTCAAGAAGATCGAGAGATTACTGAAAGGCTACGGCTTCGCGATCGTAAGCACCGAGCCAAAGACAGAGCCGGAAGCTTGGAACGATTACACGGAGCAGAAATGAAGCAGACAATCACGCTCATCGTGCCAACTTACAACGAAGGGCCATTCATCGACCGCTGCATCAACAGCATCAAGAACCAGACCGTGCCATTTGACCGAGTCATCATCATCGACGACTGCTCAACGGATGGCTCGGCCGAGAGATTGGACTCCATAAAAGAACCAGGCTGGTCGATTATAAAACACGAGAGCAACGAAGGAGTGAGCAGCTCAAGAAACACCGGCCTTTTCTTAGCGCAGACCGACTGGGTGACATTCCTAGACGCAGACGATGAGCTTCTTCCGGACGCTTGCGCAAAGATGCACGAAGCGATCAAGAAGCACGGCGAAGAAACCGGATGGATTCAATTCAATCACCTCCGCCACTACGCCAGCATCAAGAAGACAGTCAAGAAGTACTGGAACCCGGAGGGCTGGATTGACATCAAGAACTTACATGACAATCTCTGCTGGTGGGGAGTTTGGAACAAGCTAGTCAAGCGGAGCGACATCTACTGGAGCTTCAACGAGGAGATGCGCTACGGCGAGGACGGCATCTGGGTGCTTCGGCACTTACTGGAAGAGGCTAAGATTTGGCAGGTCAACAAAGAAACAGTCATTCACCACTTCGAGAATCCGAACAGCCTCACGAAAAGCAAGACGGCCGAACAGCTGGACATGCTCGAAGATAAGCTCCGCTACTTACTCTGGCAAAACTCAAGCCAGGCGGATCCGTACGAGAACATCAAGGCAATAATCGGGTGTATCGACAGCGTGCGAGAAAAACCAGTCTATAAGGAGATTCGCAAATGAACGACATCGTCTACTTACTCAAGGACGGACCAAACGAGGAGCTAAGATACAGCCTGCGAAGCGTGGAGAAGAACTTCCCACACCGCAGAGTGGTCTTCGTTGGCGGAAAGCCGGAAGACATCACGCCAGACAAATTCATAAAGGTCGAGCAGAACCAAGGTTCGAAGTGGAACAATACGCGCCAGAACTTACAGCGAGCTTGCGAAGACAAGGACATCAGCGAGGACTTCTGGCTCTTCAACGATGACTTCTTCATTATGGGAAGCTACAAAGGAAACGGCCTGGAGTACGACTCGACTCTGTGGCATCATATTTGCGAGATTGAGAACCGCCACAACATGAGCAAGAGCAACTACACGCTCAGGCTCAGGCACTTGCTCAAAACGCTGCGACAAGCAGGCATTTCTGATCCGAAGAACTACGCAGTCCACAGGCCAATGCTAATCAACAAGAGCAAAGCTTTGGAAGTGATGGCAAAATACCCAGACGAGCCAATGTTTCGGGCCTTATACGGCAATCTAGAGGGACCAGAGGGCAAACCAGTCAAAGACTGCAAGGTTACACCATGGCTCAAGCCACCGTACGAGCTGAGCGACATCATAAGCACCGAAGACCGATGCTTCGCGAATGATGCCGTCGGACGGTACATTCGCGATAAATTCACAGAGCCAAGTCGCTGGGAGGCTTGAGATGCCAAACTACATCACCACAGCACTCAAGAAACTGAAGCCATTATTTATAAGCAAGAAGCGCTTCCTAATCGCACAAGGTGGCATGCGCGCCGGGAAGACCTACCCAATCATGATGCTCATCATTAGCTGGTGCCAGACAAACGCCAACAAAGTCTGGAGCGTGGCAGGCATTAGCTACCCACACCTCGCCAAAGGCGCAATCCGCGACTTCCAGACCATCATGAAAAACGCCGGAATCTGGGAGCCAGAGCGATGGAACGGCAGCTCGAAGCAGTACACCTTCAGCAACGAAACAATCCTCGAATTCATCAGCGTGGACACGATGGATGCCCACGGCCCAGCGCGTGATGGCTTATTCGTCAATGAGGCGAACGACATGAGCTGGGAAACATTCGACCAGCTCGCAAGCCGTACAGGCGACAAGATCGTCATCGATTACAACCCGACGGCAGAGTTCTGGGCGCACACGAAGCTCTTAAAAGAAAAGCCCGAGCGCTGCGACTTCATCATCCTGACATACAAGGACAACGAGGCGCTAAACAAGAACATCCGGGAGTATATCGAAGACCACAAACCGAAGGACGGTGAAAAACCGAGCAACTGGTGGCTAGTTTATGGCCTCGGGCAGATTGGCTCACTCGAGGACAACATCTACCATGGATGGCGCAAAGCGACCGCACAGGAGCTTCAAGAACCCGGCAAACTCGTCCGATATGGTCTGGACTTCGGCTACAATGACCCAACGGCGCTGGTGGCCATATACGAGCGCCAAGACGGCCTCACAATGGTCAGGGAATTGCTCTACGAGTCCGAGATGAACTCCGACCAATACCCAGCCACGCTGCAAGCTTTGAAGATTGACCCGAGCGTCTTGATCGTGGCAGATTCGGCAAGGCCTGAGATTATAAGCGCCATAGCTCAAGCAGGCTACTTGATCATGGGTGCAGACAAGAACGCCGGAAGCGTACTACGAGGCATTGACAGAGTCCAGCAAAGGCAAGTCATCTACGAGGGCAAGAACCTAGAGCGCGAATACTTCAGCTACGCCTGGCGCAAGACAAGAACCGGCAAGGTACTGGAAGTTCCAGAAGACGGCAACGACCACCTTCTAGACGCCACACGCTACGCAGTGGACAATTTAGAACAGCCACACTTCGATTTTTAAGCGACCACCGAGAGGTGGCCGTTTTTATATCGTGTCGTTCGAAGAAGAAAACCAAGGCAACTAATAAGGAGCAGGACATGGCACTCAAGATCGCAGGCATCGAGCCGGTAGAACTCGGCGACCGCCAATGCAAACCACGCCTTGACGCAGACAAGCGCCTAAGGCTCAGAGAAATCAAACTCGACACAAAATCAAGCACAGAAAAAGCAATCGAGGTTATAGCTTCATGCTTCCCGGATGACGAAGACTTCGTGGCAAATTTCTTGAAGAACGAAGCAGGCCCAACAGACCTCCAGCTTATAGCGCTCTACTTACAAGGCGGACAGCAAGCGCTCGACAGCTATCAGCGCATCCTAGACAAGCTCATGGCTGAAGCAACTCAGAACGCCACAAACATGATCACGGAGGGAACAGATGCCAACAATTAAGCTGGTCTATCAGGACTGCCCGATGTGTGGTGCCAGAGAAGACTGGGGAGAGAAGCAGACTCGAATCGCAAACGAGTCAGGCCTTGAGATTGAGAAGGTCAGCTTCGCAAGCCCAGAAGGCTCCCACTTATGCAAGGAAGCTATCTTCGCAGGCATCACGAAGCTCCCATTCTTCACGGACGGTCTAATCTTCCGCGATAGCTTGGAAGACTGGGCAAAGGCAAAGAAAACGGCCGCAAAGACCACGAAGAAAACGCACAAGAAAACGGAGGCCAAAAAATGAGCTTCATCGACAGAATCATAGACGCAAGAAACACACGCCAGCGCAACTACCGAGCCGAACAGGCTCAGAAGGTAGCACAAGAAATACGCCAGAACTTCAGACTGAGTCCACTTTGCTCCGACTACGAGAACCTATTCGCACAGGTCAGGCCACTAATCAACGAGATGAAGATGGTCCGACCATTCGCAGTCAACGAGCGCGGCGAGAAGATCAAGAACCCAGCCAAGACGCCAGAGCTGAACTTGCTCGACTACCCAAACGAAGAGATGGGCTGGGCAGAGTTTGCCGACTTGATGTTTGCCACCTGGCTCACCAAAGACCAGCTCTACATTCACGTCCACTTTGACGAGAAGCGCCGGAATATAATCGGCTACTCAATCATCCCGAGTAACGCTTTGACTTGGAATGGCGTCGAATTCGTCTGGACGATTCGTGAAGCAGACGGCCACGAATACGAGATTCGCAAGGACGAGGTCATGACGCTTCGCTTCAGCCGAAGCCCAGACGATCCATTCCGTGGTGTAAGCCCTGCAACCGCTGCAAGGAACTGGGCACAGACGGACGACCTAGTCGCACAATACCAGCGCGCCTTCTTCGAAAACGGTGCAATCCCACAGACAATCACCTTCATCACGGCCAGTACGCGCGATAAGTACGAGCAGACACGCTATGAGCTCGAGCGCAAGCTTCGCGGCGCAGAAAACCACAACAAAACGGTCTACGCTTGGCGTCAGATGCTCCCAGGCAGTGGCGAAACAATGGACCAAATCGAGGTCAAGACGATCCAGGCGCCAAACAATACGCTCGCGATTAAGGAAATCGTGGACATCGTCAACGACAGACTCAACAAGAGCGTTGGTGTTTCGAACTTCATTCTTGGCGACGACAGCTCGGCTAAATACAGCAACGCCGAGCTAAGCCAACAGCAATTCATCCGCACCAGAGTCTTCCCAAGCTTGGTCACTTTCTGGTCACAGTTCCAGTTCGAGCTCGACAGAATCACCGGTGGGCTTGGCTACGCAATCCAGTTTGAGCTAGAAATCCCAGAGCTTACAGAACGCGCTCAGGTCAAAGCAGACACGGCCAGAGTGAACGCTGAAACGCTCACAGGACTAATCAGAGCAGGCGCAGACGCCACTTCGGCTGTCCAAGCGCTAGAATTACCAGAAGCATGGCTCAAGGTCGCTTCTGGCATCCAAATCAAGGCACTGGCAGATGAAGACTCATACATACAGGAGTCACCCCTCGCAATAGACTCCAAATCTTTTAAGTGCGCGCATGGCTGCCAGTGCGCTCACGAACACTTCACGGACAGCGTCAAAGATTTGACGGCATCCGAGCGCAAACTATACCAAGTCTTGGTAGATATGGCAGAGGCCATCATGGCGAACGACCCAGGACTAAGCAAAGAGGACGTCGTAGACCGAGTGGTCGAGATTCTTGAAGCGGAAGGCATGAAGGGCGAGAAGCAGGCAATCAAAAGGATGCTCAAGCTCCTAAAGGACAAGGAAATCCAGGCCGAGCTTACTGACCAACTCAAGGCAACTCAACTCAATGCGGCAATCATCGATAGAATCCGAACCCGAGCCGCCTTGATTGTGAATCATTACGACGAAGAGGTCCGCGATGTAATGCGCACAGTTCTCGAGAACACCAGAGCGCTTACAGCTAACGAAATTGAGAAAAAGCTCGCAGAGGCAATCCCACGCGCAAGAGCGAGGATGATCGCAAGAACGGAAACGGTCTACGCCTTCAAGAGCGTCCAGGTCGACGATTATGAGAGCATAGAAAAGACATGGGGCAAAAAGTACGGCTTCCATATCGACTGCATCTGGAGATGCCAGAAGGACGGCACAACTTGCGACGTTTGCGCAGCGATGGACGGAGAGAGGACCACAGTCGGCAAAGCCTACGAGCATGTAGTCACACTTGCTAAGGACAAACTCCTCGCAAACGGCCAAATGCTCGAAGCAGGCACCACAATCGAGTGGACGCCGAACGAGTGGAACGATCAAGGACTCATTCCACAGCCTCACCCGAACTGCAGATGCTACTTTGAAACCGTAATCGTGCCGGAGGAATTGAAATGAAACTGACCTGCCCGAAATGCGGTCGAGTGCTGGGAGATACCCAGAAGAGCATCGACGCGCACATCAACTGCAAGCGATGCGGCGAGCAAGAAATCCACGCAAGAGTCGCAAGCTTTGACAACTACTTAAAGGCCACAGAGGCCACGGAGGAATCCAATGACTAATCCAAACAACGCAATCGGCACGAATGGTGCATTCAGCGGTAGAACTTCACCAAACGCCCTAAATGACGTACTAGCGAGCTTCACAGGCGGAATCGTTAGCGGCTGGGTTTGCTCACCAAAGACCGGCATGACCGTCCAGCTTGGCGGAAGCGCAAGCACAAGAGATGTAGCACTAGCAGAAGACAACGCAGGCAATAAGCTCACGATCGACAACCGCTCAGGCGCACCAGTAGAGATCACCTTGGATGGCGCACCAAGCACCAACAACCGAATCGACGCCATCGTAGCTTATGTCGACAACCCAAGCACCGGCGATGACAACACAACCGACAATCCTAGCACCTGCGGCATCATCGCAGTCAAAGGCACGGTCGCAGCCAACCCAACAGCCCCAAGCGATGCACAGATTCGCAGCGCGATCACAACAGATGGCGCAACTGGCGGCGTAGCCTACTACGTGGTCCTTGCTACGATCCTTGTCGGCACCAACGTCACCACAATCGGCTCAGGCGTTATAACAAGTGGTACAATCGCACAGGTCGCGGCAGCACAGAATCAGGTGGCAACGGAAGCTCATACTACCGCCATCGCGGCTAATACCTTAGCTGAAGCCCTCGCCTCATTTATCAACATCAACAACTACAAAAACTTTAGCAGCACGTCTGATGTAAGCCGCTTAAGTGGTTCTGGCAGCTGCACTTACCTTAATCTGAACGTAGCAACCAATGATGACAAGTCGCTTTGTAAAATTTATGGTTCACTTACAGTTTCGAGCACTAGCACAGGTGGGCAACTTTGGAAATTGACCAAAGACACCGGCTTGCGCCCAGATAGCCAGATTGTTGTACGCGGCACTAGCGTTCTATTTGGCACGAACGGTAAGACCGGCGCAGGTGTTTTGTATATCAACACAGACGGGACGCTTGAATTTGAAGGTTACAATGACGGTGCAGGACAATATCGTATTGATAACTTCGCTTGTGTTCTCTGGATTAAAAGCTTCGGAGATACACCAGACAACCCATAGAAGAGCCAAATCCCCGAACCCGGGGATTTTTTGTGCCGTGTCGTTCGGTCGAGAAAACCAAGGCATGAAGACCACACACATCAACGCAGCATTCGTGGCCGACGCAAAGACGGCAACCGAGCGCCGCTTCCGCAACATCCTGGCCAACAGTGGCCGCGTGATGGAGTCGGGAGAGGTCCGAGATTTGGCCAACCTCTACGTCATGGGCTACGACGGCGAACTGTACAGAATCGCCGACCTCAATACAAACCCAGACAAGCAGACGGAGAAATACTCGGTCAAAGCTCAGGCAGACCACGGCGAGATCGTAGACGGAGCAATCGTTCCAACGATCGAGAAGCAATTCGGGTCCTGCAAAGTTTGGCTCGAAGAAGACGGTCTTCACGCCCGGATGTACTTCGCAGACGGCGACGCCCTAGCAGACCATGCCTGGGCAATCAGCCAGGACGCAAGCTACTCAATCGGCATGGAGTGGTACGAAGAAGGCTACTACGGCACGGGCTATGAAATTGACCAGCCAATCGGAATTCTGCGCGAGATTTCGATGGTACTCACAGGCAACGATCCGCGCGCTAAGACTATCGACCAGAAACCGACAACCGAAGAGGGCCAAAGGGCTGCGGATGACGGAGCTGGTGAACAAAAAAATAATTCGGAGGAAGAACAGGTGAAAACCGACAACCTCACCCCAGATGAAAACGTAGCTTTGAAGCGCGCGCTCGTCGAGGAATTGAGCCAAGTCGTCGACAAGTTCACGACTGAAGCTCCGGAATCCCAAACCGAACCAACAGCTGACTCATTAGATGCAGAAGGTGAAGCAGAAGCTCCAGAAGCTCCAGCCGAACCAGAAGCACCAGCAGAAGAAGCTGAGGCAGAGGTAGAGGAAACCAAAGAAGAAGAAAACGAACCACAGGAGGAAGACAAAGTGGCAGAAAACGAAGCAGTCGCAACGACTGACAAACTCAAAAGCCCAGTCACGATCGTCAAGGACCGCCAGGTCGCACAGGAAAAGGTCGTCGCTAAATATGACTGGCTACACAGCGAAGCTGGCCACAAGGCATTCGCTGACACCCTTAAGCGCGTAGGTCGCCTAGGCGCAAGATTTGATGCTGAATGGGCACAGGTCGCAGGCCAGCACATGAGCCTCGACGGCATTTCTGGTTTGCCAAACCCAGCACCAGTCGATCAGTATTTTGTAGACGCACTCGAGAACAGCGATGGCATCATCAGCCGCTTCGAGTTCATCACAGCAAAGAGCTTCAGAATTCACGTTCTTGAAAGCGACAGCCGCGCTCTTGGCCACAAGAAGGGCGACACCAAAGCTAACCAGTCCGTCACCGACACAACCCGTGACTGCTTGGTCAAGATGGTATACAAGCGCCTTGATCTAGACGCAACCGAGCTCTATGAAAACCCATGGCTTATCGACTTCCGCTCACGCGAATTAGTCGACCAGATCATCCGCGAGCTTGAGCGCGCTGCCTTCATCGGCGATGGTCGCACAGCTCCAGCTGGCACTGATCCAGACTACCGCCTCTTCGACGGCACCCGCGGCCTATACAGCATCCTCGCAGATGCAACCGCAAACTCTGGCATTGGTACCAAGCTTGCTTCAAGCGTTTCAGTAAACGGCAACCTATATGATGGCGTCGTAGAAGCTAAGGGCGAAATCAAGACCGAAGGTGGTCAGTACCTCGTCTGCAAGGGCAGCTACATCACCGCACTTCGCACCGCCAAGACTGCAAATGGCTACTTGATCCAGCCAGGCGCACGCATTGAAGACATCCTCGGCGTTGAGCGTGTTTACACCCCAACCTGGATGGACAACGCTTCAGTCGATGCAATCCTAGTTGTAAACCGCGCCTACAAGCACGGTGGCGAGCGCAACATCCGCGTCCGCGCAGACTTCGACACCAGCACCAACACCGACATCTTGCTCGATGAAACTCCACGCTGGGGTTCCCTTGGTGAAAAGAAGTCCGCAGTAGCAATCACACTCAGCGGCACCAGCGAGTCCTAATAAATAAGGAGAGAGAACATGACGCAAGACGACTACAAGCTCTGGACTGGCTCAACGGCCAGCTACACGAACGAAGAGTGGCAGAAGATCCAATCCGCGGCGACTACTCGCCTTGCGCGGTTCCTCTGCTTGGACAACTTCCCGGAAACCTTGCCGGATGACTTGGCGGAGATGCTCGCCTTCTTCATAAGCGCAGTAATCAACCGCCGAACAGACTCCGGCTCGGTCGAACGGAAGACAGTCCGAAACTTCTCGGTAGAATTCAGAGAATCGACTGCCGCCGACGCCTTCGCTGCAATCTATCAGCAATTTGAAGACGTCATCGAAGCTTACAGCCAATGCGGTCCAACCATCACGGTCGAAGGCACCAGAAGGCACTGCTGCAATGGACGTCTTTGAAGCCTTCCCAAACGCGCTGGAAACTTGGAAGATTGGCGAAGTAAACTATGGCACAATCCAAGGCACCACGGTCGGAGAACTTACCAGCATTCGCGTAATAGTCGACCAAGGCTCAGCCGGCGATCCACAGAACGCACCAAACGTGGCCACGATCACAAGTGACACCTTGCTATACGCTGTACCAAGCGACCTGCCAACCACCGACCCGAGCGAACTGGTGGCCGACTACATAATCGTCGACCCAGAAGGGCGCTTCTACGAGGTCATGGACGCAGGAAAGGGCAAGAATCAGCACACAGGCCAACTCGAGCACGTAGAGCTTAAATTGAGGCCAACAGAGGCCTTACAGACCGAAGAGGAGTCCGAATAGCATGGACATGGAAACCGAGCTCATAAAGGCCGGAAGCGTGGTCGCAGGTGAAGTCACAGTCACCTGGGAGATTCAGAAGATCAAAAACTGGGAACGCAAGTTCGCGATCGGAATGCTCACCCTTGCTAGCGATGTAGCCAACAACGCCAAGAATCGCGCCCCATACGTAACCGGCGCCCTTAAGAACTCGATTAGATTCGGAAGCCCGACCAAAGTCCAACAAGTCAGAGTGGCCTCAGCCGCCGAACTTACCAACCTCGGAACAGCCGACGACGTTCTAGAAGAAGGCGAAGTCGATGTGGTAGCAGGTGGCACAAGCGCACCGATGAGCCAAATCGTGCTTACACCAACGGGACAAAACACAACCAAAGGCAAAGGCCTAAGATTTGTAAACTACGCCGCCAAGCGCGAAGCAGGTCCAAACCGCAACCCAGCAACTGAACACTACATGGAGTTCGCTCTAAACGACTGTCACACCTCAGGCTGGGAGAAGAAATACTTCGGAGATATAGTCAAATGATTACACTCGCAATACTTCAGAAGATGGTCGCAGACGGAGTCGCAGGACTCATTCAAGACAAGACAATCTTCTGGGAAGAAGCGCCACTTCAGAAGAACGGCGCGCCAGCTCAGGGCGTCTGGATCGTGACACGCGGCGGAAGCTTGCGGAACACACCACACGGCCACAATCAAAACACGATCGCTGACATCTACATCGCATTCGCAGACAAAATACGAGCCGAGCAAACATTCACAGCGATAATCGAATGGATGCGCCAAAATCTCGGAATTTGCGAGCTAAGCGGAGCCGTCGGCGACAGTCGCTACACCTTCACGAACATCAGAATTCGACCAACAGCCAGCCCGAGCAATTCGGGTGCAACTTTGGACGGAATCATCGTCAAGGTGGCTAGCGCTGAAATCTACTACGACCAACCACAACAACAGGAGGATTAAATGCCAACTACACAAATCACCCAGCTCCGCCGCCTCGTCTTCCGCAAGAAGGTTTCAGGCTCAGCAAGCTGGACTGGCTTCACAATGGAAGCCGATGACCTAGGCCAGGACACGATCATGTCCGTCACAATCGCTCCACGCAAAGCAGAGCGCGCTTCAAGCGTCGCTACTACCAGCACACCAATCGCTGGCACGCTTGGCGAATTTGCCGGCTCGATCACGTTCCTTGCCGACACCTTCAAGCCACTCGGCCAGGCAATGGGTCGCTGGGTAGCTGCTACCTACGCAGGCGCAAGCGCAACAGCCGGCCAGATTACGGACGATGCCTCAAACCTTTGCGGTGACGGCGAGTACTACGACGTAATCGCTCAGGGTATCTGCGACGATGGCTCAGAAACCGACATCGAACTCACACGCTGCATTCCATCCGTGGATGATGCGCTTGAATTTGGCACCGGTTCTACTCAGACCATCACGCTCAATCTAAACCCAATGGTCTACAACACGGCACGCCACAGCTCCGATGGCTACCCAGCTTACAGCTACCGCTTCGGTGTTGAGAACACAGCCAAGAAGACCAGACTAAGCACACTCACCTTCGACTACGAAGACGTGAGCGAATAGGTCAGACACGATGACGGCGCACGGAATGACACTCGACCAAATCAAGGCCGAGGCTTTGCCAGAGGCAGGGCAGTACTTCCGCGCGTCGGACTTCCTGTCCGACGAGGAAAAGCAACAGATCCGAGAGTCCAACGCCAAGGGCAAGGAAGAGCAGAAGCCATACGATCAAGTAGATGCCTTCGAGGCTGAGATGATCGCAAGATTCGGCTTTGATTTCTTCCAAGCTTGGCTTAAAGGCACCATCAGCGAAGATTTCGCAATGAAGGCAATGGCCGCCGAACGCGACCGAGAAAAAGCCAACATCGAAATCGTCTGCATGACTATATTTGCCACCGGATTTGGTGCAAACAACCCAGACAAGAACGGCCACGCCCCGAAAACGCTGCGACTCGCACAAGACATCCTCACAAAACTTCATAAATAAGGAGAACCCAACATGAGTACAACAGTTGGTGAGGCCATAGTAAAACTTAAGGCCGACGCCAAACCACTCGAGCAGGGTCTAACTCAGGCGGACAGCTCAATCAAGAGCAAAGCTGCTTCATGGGGCAAAGGGCTCGCAGGCTTAAGTGCAGGATTGGCGGCAAAAGCGGTCGCAGAAGCGACCGGAGCAGTCGCCACGATCGCGAAGAAGTCGAACGAACTCTACGCAAGCTTTGAGCAGAGCGTAGGCGGCACGGAAACGCTCTTCAAAGAAGCGTCAGACACCGTACTGGCTAACGCCGACAGAGCCTTCGAAGAAGCAGGCATCGACGCCAACACCTACCTCGAGAACGTAAACAGCCTAGCCGGTGCCTTGATGCAATCAACCGGCGAAAACGCGGCAGAGGCTGCGAAATTAGCTGACACAGCCATGAAGAGCATCAGCGACAACTCGGCCAAGATTGGCACCGACATCAGCATGGTGCAGAACGCCTATCAGTCCTTGGCCAGAGGGCAGTTCATGCTTCTCGACAACTTAAAGCTTGGCTATGGCGGCACACGTGGCGAAATGGAGCGCTTGATCAAAGACGCCAGCCAGATGACCGAAGAGATGGAAAAGCTCGGCGTTTCAGTCGAAGCGGACAACATGGACTTCGGCAACATGGTCAACGCGATCGCAGTCGTCCAGGAGCACATGGGCATCGCAGGCACGACCATAAACGAGGCCTACGAAACGATAAGTGGCTCGCAGAAGATGGCCAAAGCTTCACTTGATGACTTCGTCCGAGGCTTAGCAGATCCAAATGCAGACCTTGGCAAGCTCTTCGAGAACATGGTCAAATCGGTCAAAACTTACGCCAGCAATCTTTGGAAATCTTTCAAGAGAATCCTGCCAAATATCGCAAATATGGCCGGTGAGATTGTAGGCGAACTAGCAAATGCACTTCCAGGCATTATTACGGAAATCATGCCAGTCATAGTCGATTCGATCATGAGGGTCGCAAACGAACTCCTGAAGGCCACACCACAAATCGTGGACGCTTTGCTCAAGGTGGCGCTCAATATCATCATTCAGGTCGCTCAAAATTTGCCACAATTGCTCAGCTCGATCGTGACGGCCATTCTTGGCATCGTGAACGTTCTGCTTCAGCCAGACAACTTGTTACTCCTTCAGCAGGCATTCCTTGAGCTCTTACTTGGATTAGTCAGAGCCATCCCAGAAATTATCGTGGCATTCAATGAAGCAATGCCGACACTCTTTGACAACATGATCGACACCCTTCTAGACCCGAACTTCCAGCTCATGCTACTAGAAGCAGGCGTGGAACTATTCATGGCGCTAGTAGAAGCCGTGCCAAAGATCCTAAATTCTTTGATCGAAGCCTGGAAGAAAATCTTCGGCAAGCTCTGGGAAGTCACAAAGAATATCTTCGGAAGCTTCGCTGCAGAGTTTGGCAAGGGAATCAGCAACGCAGTAATCAGTGGCTTAAATAAGATGTTGGACTTCGTCGAAGGAGTCTTAAACGGACCAATAAACGCGATCAACGGCGTCCTTGATGCAATCAACGCTATTCCTGGCGTGGACATCCAAAAGGTTCAGACAATCCAACTCGCCCGAATCCCGCTTCAAGGCGAAGCAGCCATGGCAACTGGTGGCGTGGTCAATGCGCCAATTCACGCACTAATCGGCGAAGCTGGACCAGAGGCCGTAATTCCGCTCACACGCGACACAGGCTGGGCAAAGGCAATAGCAACCGCCTTAGGCCAAGAATTCGCGTCTGAGGGCATCTCAGGAGCTCACACGGTCAACGTTTACATGACAAACGAAATCAACAACAAGCTCGACATCAACGAAGTTTGCCGCGAGATGGTGACGAGCATCAGGAGGGCAATCTAATGCAAAATGACACCTGCTACATTCTCGCTCTGATCAAGCGCGACGATGGCGAACGCTTACTGCTTGGCACGGGCTTCTATGAGTTCAAAGATGGACTAAAGCACTTCGCACCGAATAGCTTCGCAAACGACGTGATCGAACTCCAAGGCGCAGACGGTCAGCTTCTAGCTGGACAGGTACGCCGAAGCACCACCCAAATCTTCGAGGGCATCATCGGTGACGCAGCGACCAGCAAGCAAACAGTCGAACAGAAGCGCCGAGAATTCTTTCTCTTCTTCCGCAAACAGCACCACTACACGGTGGTCTACATCATGCCAGATGGCTCAGCGATTAAACGCGACCGAGGCTACATCACCGAAGCACCGGCAGTGCAAGAACTCTACCAGGTCCACCCAAGCTGGAAGATTGGCCTGGCATTCGAAGACGTGAACTACTACTCATACGCCGAAGACGCGGCCGGCAACGAGATCTATGCCTTCAACGCAACGCTAGCATTGGCCAACATCGAAGACGGTGGCTTGATTCAAGATTCAAAGGGTGCCAAATCTGACGCCAACGGCTACATCTTCGCAGCTTCGACAGGTGGCGGACCAATCAACGTCACGGTCAGCGGCGTGGACAGCGCCAATCCAGTCTGGCATGTTTACGGACCAGCGACCAATCCAACACTAACCAACTCCACGACCGGCGAAGCTTTAACGTGGAATGGTACAGTGCCGAGCGCACAGGAGCTAATCATTGACATGGGCGCACAAACCGCCACGCTTGAAGGCGCAAACGTTTTCGAGTACGTAAGCGGAAGCTGGGTACAGCTCGAACCGGGAGTGAACCGCATCAGTTACACAGCAAGCAATACAACAAGAAACTCGACCGTCTACTGGAACGAGGTCGTAGGCTAGGAGGCACCACATGATCACAACAGCCAACTATAAACTCGAGCTAAGACTGGACGGCGCACTAATCGGAGATTTGCGAAACATCGCGCAGAACCTCACCTGGAGCCGGTGCAGGACCAACTACGGCGTCGACAGCATCAACTTCACACTAAATGACCAAATCTTCGACAAGTGGTGCAAAGACAGAAACACCACAATCGACCAGATCATGAAACCTTACGCGCTCGACTGCCGAGTCATTCGAAACGGCGAAGCCGTAGCCGGCGGTTTCTTAGCTACCAGGCCGAGCTATAATCCACGAAACGCAAGCGCCAACTTGGACTTCCACTTTGATGGCTATCTGAACCTTCTGGCTGGCGTTTACATCCACCCAACCGCTCAGCAGACCAAGTACGCCAACATCATGGTCAAAGACTGGATCACGCTGGCCGACACCAGAGCCACTACAGCCGGCAAGGCATTCGGCTTCACTTACGACAGCGCCCACTCAGACACGCTCGCACAAGTACAGCGAACCTTCGACAGCTACAAGACCGTGAAGGAAGCAATCTGTCAGATGACCGACAACGTGGACGGCGCCGGCATCTTCGACGTAATCTTCAACCCAGACAGGAGCTACTACATCACGAACCAACTCGGCCGAGAGATCACAAGCTGGCAACTCTACTACCCACCAAGATTGGCAGGCCAGTCGGTGAGCACGATCAGCGCAGAAGAAGTCCAAGGCTTCGCAAGCCATGTGATCACGCTTGGCGCTGGCGAAACGAGCCACGATCCAGCCAAAAGCACGGTCATCACAGCAGAATCGACCAACTCCGAAGCAGTGCAAGAATTCGGCTACGTCGAAACTTTGACACAATACTCAAGCGTCAGCAGACAATCCACTCTGGAAGGCCACAACGCCGCAGACCTCAGAGAGGCATCCAACTGTTTCTGGGAGCCAAACATCACTCTGACGGGCTCACAGACGCCTCCAAGCCCTACGGAAGAGTACGGCTTGTGGATTGGCGATGTCTTCTACTTAGAAAACACCGTCGACCCAACCGGCTCGACTTCGGGCTGGTTCAGAATTCAAGCAATCGAGGTAGCAGTAAGCTCGCAAGGTGCCGAAACAATCACACCGGTAATTGAGAGGGAAGCTTCAGCATGATTTCGCTCTTCGAGAAGAACCTGAAACGCATGAAGAGCGAGCTGACAGATTTGAAAACCGTCCACCAGCGAGGCCTCGGCACGATTCGCTTCTTCAAGATTGAGCAAGAATTCAACTTACCGGCAAACTCAGGCGTCCTGTTTAGAGCAGTCATTAAAAGCGGCGAGCCAGAGTGGCCAGTTTGCCAGCCGATCGCAACAAGCCCAAATGGGCTTCAGACAGTCACAAGAGTAAGCATGGACGGTCAGAACGCCACCACGGTCTGGTGGTACGTCGACACAAACAACGCCGGTCAGGTTACGGTCGGCTTGATTTCAAGCTCAGAGATGCAAGGGATTGAGAAACTATGACGAACCAATTCGACAAGCTAGTCAAATCACTCCAGCGCGAGGTCATAGATTTGAAGGCCGTCAAAAGGCTTTCAACGCTGACAATACCAACGGCTACAACCAGCATTTCAACCTGGGGAACAGTCCGCAAGTCTGGAGGCTATATCAAGCCAGGAAAAGCGGCTTATATCGCGATCCAGACGGACGAGCCGGCACCATATATGGTCACACTATCGAACGAAGAGCACCGGAACTACCGCATCTTCGCTTACGGCCAGGGCGTAATCGTAGCGCCAGACTATACCAGAGATTTGGACATCAGCATGGGCGACGGCGACAAGACGGTCAACTTCACGGTAAACATCACCACAACCGACAGCGTGACGCTTACGGCGACACAGATGGACTTTTAAGGAGCAAACATGATCCAAACACTACAATCCGAGTTCGAAGCTTTGAAGCGCGACATTTTAGATTTGAAGACGGCACAGCCAAAGCCGAGCATTATTCAACCCTTCTACAAATCCGGCACAGTTCTGCCTGGTTACTATACGGTCGGAGATTGGACCTGGACAATCACTTACAAGAACGACGGCTCGGGGCAAGCTCCAATCACTACGATCGTAAGCTGTCCATTTGCCGGAGCTTACTTGTTCACATACAGTAGCAACCAGCAGAAAATCCTCTTCCACTGCGGCGAGAAATACCAGGTCAACCAGAACACGATCACGATCGTAAGCACTCGAGAGATTCTAAGCATCACTCAAGACCAAACACCGATGCAGTACGAGTGGACACAGGTCCGAGATTTCTACCCAGCAGACATGGGCTCGACACCAGGCTGGTGTCTACAAAACACGCGCCTTGGCTTCCATATCTACTCCGGGACTTACCCATCAGCGCGCGCCGATATGGAAGCGCAGCAAGCCAACGGAACGCTCCACAGTGGAACGCCGCCTGATTACATCGCATGCCCGATCTACTTCGCGAATTACAGCTGGACACCTCTAGGCCACATCGCAGCGTGGGACCATGGCACGGTCTATTCGGATGGCGCATGGTACCCAAGCATTGATTCGGTAGCTACAGACTACATGGGCTGGGGCGAGTTCTGCGATGGCGCCCGTGTCGTTCAACATGTCTAATCTAGGCAACTAATCGGAGGATCATTCATGGCACTACTTGGCGTGGACGTTTCACGCTGGCAAGCAATTGGAGCCGGCGACGAAGCGCCGGACTTCGTCATCGCAAAAGCAACGGAAGGCACAAGTTACGTCGACCCGAACTGCGACGGTCACTACCAACGCGCAAAGGCGCAAGGCAAGAAGCTCGGAGTCTACCACTTCGCAAGGCCAGACCTTTGCGGAGCCAAAGACGAAGCTCGATTCTTTGTCGAGAACATCAAGGGCTACATCGGCGAAGCAATACTGGTGCTGGACTGGGAACAACCAGGCACACAATGGAACGTCGGCTGGGCAAAAGATTGGCTGGATGAGGTCAAGAACCTCACTGGCATCAAGCCACTAATCTACATGAGCGCAAGCGTGGTCAATCAATATGACTGGAGCTCGGTCGCTGGCGCAGACTACGGCTTGTGGATCGCAGGCTACCCAGACTGCCGCGACAGCTGGGATGTCCCAGACTTCCCATATAGCACCGGAGCTTGGCAAGGCTGCGCAATTTGGCAGTACACCAACGGCAACGGCCGACTCGACCACGACATCTTCTATGGCGACAAGGCCGCCTGGGACGCGTACGCGACTTCTAAGGGCGCTGTAAAGCCAGACCCGACTCCAGCACCAACTCGTAAAACAAACGAGCAACTAGCGGACGAGGTAATCGCAGGCAAGTGGGGAAACGGCGCAGAACGCAAAGCAAGGCTTGAAGCGGCAGGCTACGACTACAGCGCAGTTCAGAAGATTGTCAACCAGAAGCTCGGCGTAAACGACAGGCAATATTACACGGTTCAATCTGGCGACAACTTGAGCTCGATCGCAGAGCAGTTCGGCACGACCTGGCAACAGCTCGCAAGCTGGAACAAGATTTCAAACCCGAACCTAATCTTCCCAGGCCAAGTCCTGAGGGTGAAATAAAGGAGGCAGCATGGCAACCAAGAAAACAACAAAGCAAACACCGGCAATGATTCCGATGAGCAACAAGACCTACGATGCCCTAAAGATCGTGGCGATTATAATCCTGCCACTAGTCCAAACCTTATACGTAGGACTCAGCCAAATCTGGGGCTTCGGCTTCGGTGATCAGATAAACGCAACCATTCAGCTCATAATCGGCGCAATCAACGTCATACTTGGCGCTGCATTAGTCAAAAGCTCGAGCGACTATCACAAGGGCGACGCCAAGAAATAAGACCACAAGGGCTTCGCGCCCTTACGCCTGCCGCCAAGCAATAACAAAAAATTCTTTCGGTTATCTTCTACCGGCGGTAGGCGCGAGGACGTGAGCCTCGAACATTCCAGAAGAGGAGGGGAACGCGATGAAACTTGACATCTTCATCGACATCCGCGAACGAATCGATAGCCGAGAGCTCTGGAAAGAACTCGGGAGCACCGGCGTCAACGTCACAGACCTAGGCGCAAACACGCTCGTCTACGGCACCGTCCCGGCGAGGGAAATCACATTCATCCTATTGACCTGCCTCAAATTCGGCGAAGCGATCGTCACAATCGCACCGCACAGCCGATAAAATCAAGCCCTGGCACGCGCTGGGGCTTACCCCTGGAAAATCACACAATGTAAAGTAAAAAGGGCATCGAAAATCACACAATGCAAGAAATCATCATCGCAACAATCAGCGCAGGCTTCCCAACAATCGCGACAATCGTCACCAGCGCAATGCACGCAAAGACAGCAAGAATGAACGCCGCTAAGTCGAGCATCCTTCAGCTCATCATGGAGGACAGAATGGACTGGCGAGATGGAAAATTCCCGAGAAACTACCAGGCTGTTCTTCACGAGTTCGACATCTACACCAAAGCCGGCGGAAACTCATACGTCAAAGAGCGCGTCGAAGAATACAAAAAATGGTACGCGGACCTCGAAAAACAGCACAAGGCTGACTAAATCTGCTACAATTCCCGTGGGTGCCTTGTGATGATCCGCACCCAAAAGCAGTCCGCATTTCGGGCTGCTTTTTATTTGCTAAAATTGAGTCAGGACAACCTGAAAAATTGAAAGGATCACACAATGAAGATCGTCACGAACCCAGAGCCAAGGCCTAAGGACGATGACCGCCCAGTCACGGCGGTAAGCTACAACCTAAGCGCCGAACATCCAGAGTGCCTCGGTTTCTCACCAGACATGGGAGATTTCTACTTTGCCGGCGACGTTCCGCTAATAGTCTGCCCGAACGAAGAAGAGTGCCAAAAGATGGTCGAAAAGTTCGCAGAGATTGCGCCAAGCGCCGATAAATTACTGATTAGCTTCGAGCCGGTCGACTCTTGCTCAGGATGCGGAAAGCTCAGACTCAGCCCAAATAGAGGCAAAGTTTACCGGACCTTACTCTGCCCAAACTGCCAGCGAGCAAGGGCCGAGAAGGCAGAAGAGAAGCGCTGGAACGAAGAGCAGAAAAGAAAGACAAAAGCTGTCGAAAAACGGCAGAAAACTTGACAAAATGGCACAGATTTGATAAAATAGAGTCATAAATAAACGAGGATCATCACATGACTCAAACAAATGCCCACAACTGGGCAGACGCAAAGGAGCTCACCTTTGCCATCACGATCGAGCACGAGGGCGAAGATTGGTACTTGGCCAAATACGAGCCGGCCACTACAAAGCGCAAGTGGCCGAAGGCTCAATGGTCGAGCTTGCCAGAAGACGCCATAACAAGCTTTGAAACGGCCTACGAGGCCGATGAGCTGGCTAAAAAGGTCGGCGGCAAGGTAATCACGCGAGAAGCCTGCCCCACTTGCCACGGCTTACTCAGCAAGCACCCAGCGATCAGCCGGATCGACAACAAGACCAAGATTTGTACTCGGTGCGGAATCAAAGAAGCTCTCGAAGATTTCGAGGCGAACAAATAAGGAGATCATCATGGAAAAAGAAAAAATCAAAAAGGTCATTCTGAAGGTGCTTGAGATTTTATGCTTCTTCGGAGCCGTTCTTGGCACCCTTGTCATGATCTACTACATGGAGGAAGGACAGACATGGCCAAGCCTATAGATTTTATGAAACTCAAACACAAAGAAACCGGCGAGCACCTAGACATCGAGCGCACCTTCGAATGGATGCTCAAAGAAATGCCGCGCGAAGATTTCGAAAAGATCGCAAGGCTCGGCTTCAGAGTCAAAGGACCAGACGGCTACAACTTCTGCTACCAATACAGGCCAGGAGGAAAAGACACGCCAGAAGCGCGCCTGGATTTCATAAAATACCTGCTCTACAAGCTCGTCCAAAACTTGAGCGACGAGAGAGTGGAGCTGATATGAGAACTTATACAAACGCCAGGCATTGGAAGCAAGAAGCCTACGGACTAGTCCAGGTCAGCTGGAACCCAGAGAAGCAACTGCTTCGCGGAAACTTGGAACTTATAACGAAGAACTACGCGCACGTCCAAGCTTTGAGCGATGCACCGATCCACGGTGCCACTTACGTGATCGTGCCGACCAGTTCAGACTGCTCCACTCCGGAGCAAATCATCGCTGAGGCTTTCGAGATTTGGAAGAGCGACCCCGAGAACGCTCGACAAATCGGCTTAGAAGCGCTATAATAAAAGCACTATTCATCAGTCAAATTGCCACCCCCTAAAGGTGGCTTTTTGTGCTTCCGTCCAAGCTCCGAAGAAATCAACTAATTCGGAGGTAAACAATGGACCAAGATCCACGCAGCCCAGAGCAAATCAAGTACGACCAAGAGCAAGAAAAGAATTGGAAGCTCTACATCAGAATCCCAATGCCGGTAATGACGAACCCAGAACTGACGCTCGCAGACAAAGTCGTCTACGGCCGAGCATTCAGCTTCACTCACTTATTTGAGAGCCCGACACAAACAGCCAAGGCGCTCGGAATCAGCGCCGATCAAGTAAGAAAAAGCAAGCGCAAACTTGAGAAGCTTGGACTGCTCAAGCTATTAAATGAAACGGCATTCGGCAAAGACTACGAGGCTGTGGAAAAATTCACACCCCTAGTAGAAAAAGCCAAGGGGTTAGGAAAAATTCACAACCCCCTTGGTAAAATTTCACAACCCCCCTATGAAAATTTCACAACAGAGAATAAAGAAAGACTAAAGGG
>UZAT01167549.1_pt1 | contig 31438 bp, 40 predicted proteins | sample 2160861 | NCBI WGS metagenome assembly UZAT01 (sample SAMEA5138306, study PRJEB28736) | viral metagenome | reverse complement strand
CGGGAGACCGAGCCGTGGGGTACAATTTTACACTGAATTACACGAGAAGGGGGTGTGGAAATGGCAGAAAAGACAAAAGAGCAGAGAATTGAAACCGAAAAGCGGAGACTCAACAAGATTTTCAAAGGGCTAGAGCCTAACAAGCTGAGCACTTGCAAGGCGCTCATTGCTCGAGCGGCTTTCATCACAGTCAACCTCGAGGATCTTGAGGAGCAACTCAACCGAGAGGGATGGGTCGAGGAGTATCAGAACGGCAACAACCAGAGCGGACTCAAAAAAGCCGCCGCTGCCGATGTCCACATCAGTCTCACCAAAAACCTCAACGCCATCATCAAGCAGTTGCTTGAGCTTGTGCCTCCTGCCCAGAAAAAGAGCAAGCTGTCGGAGATGATGGGCAAGTGACACCTTTCGCAAACTACATACAAGAGTACTACCACAGAATCCAGTCCGGCGAGATTATAGTCGGCAAGTGGATAAGACTCTTATACGAGAAGGTCACCGCAGGACTGCGGGATGGCCTTTTTTATTTTGACTCGAAGAAAGCCAACCGGGCTATTGAGTTTATAGAGACTTTCTGCCACCACTGTGAGGGTCGCAATGACCTCATCAAGTTGGAGCTTTGGCAGAAAGCCACCATCTGCCTCATGTTTGGCATCGTGGACGAGGACGGCTTGCGGATCTTCCGTGAGGTGTTCATGGTGATGGGTCGCAAGAACGGCAAGAGCCTCTTTGCTTCTGCGGTCATCGCCTACATGGTCTACCTCGATGGCGAGTATGGTGCCCGAGTTTACTGCCTCGCTCCCAAGTTGGAGCAGGCGGCTATTGTTTACGAGAATTTCTTCAAGATGGTCACGAGAGAGCCGGAGCTCAGCGATTTGGCAAAGAAGCGCCGCTCTGATGTCTATCTTGAGGAAACAAATACAACGGTCCGCCCGTTGGCCTTTAACGCCAAGAAGTCTGACGGATTTAATCCGCACTTAACAGTCTGCGATGAAATCGCAAGTTGGCCAACGGAGCAGGGCCTCAAGCAGTACGAGGTCATGAAGTCCGCCCTTGGTGCTCGAAAGCAGCCGATGATTTTGAGCATCAGTACGGCGGGCTATGTAAACGACGGTCCCTTTGATGAGCTCATGATGCGCTCGACTGCATTCTTGCAGGGCAACAGCCAAGAGCGCCGCCTGCTGCCTATCCTCTACATGATAGATGACGAGAGCAAGTGGGACGACCTTGACGAGCTGCGAAAAGCCAACCCCAACATGGGCGTGAGTGTGAGCGAGGACTTCTTCCTTGAGGAGATTGCCATCGCCCGGAACAGCCTCAGCAAGCTCGCAGAGTTTAAGACCAAGTACTGCAACCTCAAGCAGAACAGCACACAGGCATGGCTACCCTATGAGGTAGTCGATGCGGTCACTCAAGAGGAGCTCAGCCTTGAGTCCTTTAGAGGGCACTACTGTGTCGGCGGCATCGATTTGAGTCAGACCACGGACTTGACCGCCTGCTGTGTGGTCATCGAGAAGGACGGCAAGCTCTACACCTTCTCCCGCTTCTTTATGCCTGCCAACAAGGTCGAGGAGCTACAACAGCGGGAGGGTGTTCCGTATCAGCTATACATCAGCAAGGGACTGCTCCAAGTCAGCGGTGAGAACTTTGTCGATTATACCGACTGCTTCGAGTGGTTTAGATCCTTAGTCGAGGAGTATGAAATCCTGCCGCTCCAAGTCGGCTATGACCGCTACTCTGCCCAGTACTTGGTGCAGCAAATGGAGCAATACGGATTCCACATGGATGATGTGCATCAAGGTGAAAACCTCACCCCGGTCATCCATGAGGCTGATGGCCTGCTCCGTGACAAGACTCTGCAACTCGGCACCAATAACCTCCTCAAGGCTCATTTCCTCAATGTGGGCATGAAGCAGAACGAGGAGACCAGAAAAATCCGCCCGGTCAAGATTGACCCTCGGTGTCACATTGACGGCTTTGTCGCTGTTATCGATGCGCTGACTGTGAGACAGAAGTGGTACGACCAGATTGGCGAGCAGCTAAAAAACAAGTGAGGAGATAAGCATGGGAGCTTTTGATTTTCTTTTTAAGAAGCCCAAAGCAAAGCAGGAAGTAAATGTCTTTTTCAAGATGTTGGACGGCTATACTCCTGTTTTTACAACCTACGACGGCGGCATCTATGAGATGGAACTGGTGCGAGCCTGCATCCATACCTTTGCGACACATTGCAGCAAGATGCTGCCGGAGGTCGCCGGTGCCGACACTCGAGGGGTCAAGGCGATGCTTGACGGCAAGCCCAACCCCTTCATGACCTCGGCTCAATTTGTCTACAAGGTCGCCACCATTTACGACACAAAAAATACTTGCTTTATTGTGCCGTTGTTGGACAAGTTTGACCGCTTGGTTGGTTACTACCCTGTGAATCCTCAGCAGACCGAGGTCATCGAGGTCGCAGGGGAGCCGTGGCTTCGTTTTACATTTGGCGACGGCAAAAAGGCAGCCTTTGAGCTCAGCCGGGTCGGCGTGGTCAGCAAGTACCTATACAACAGCGACATCAAGGGCGAGAGCAACGAGGCGTTGAGATCCACCCTCAACCTCATTCACACGCAAAATCAAGGCATCACTGAGGGCATCAAGAACAGCGCAAGCTTCCGCTTCATGGCGCAGTTGACTAACTTCCTCAAGAAGGAGGACAGGACAAAGCTCCGCAACGAAATTGTAGAGACTACTCTCGACCCTGAGTCTGGCGGCTTTGCATTGTTTCCCTCCGGCATGAATGTGCAGCAGATCCAGAGTCAAGCCAAGATTGTTGACCCCGAGCAGATGGAAATCATCCAGACGAGGGTGCTCAACTACTTCGGCTGCAATGAGGATGTACTGCAAAACAAGACAGTCGGCGATGCGTGGTCTGCCTACTACGAGGGCAAGATTGCACCCTTTGCCATCCAACTGTCGCAGGCCATGACTTGCATGACCTACTCGCACAATGAGAGAGCGAGAGGTAATGCTGTCGTGTGGACTGCCAACCGACTCCAGTACATGACCAACACCGACAAGCTTCAAGTGAGCTCGCAGATGTTCGACCGAGGCATCATGAGCATCAATGACATTATGAACATCTGGCAACTGCCGGAGGTCCCTGACGGCGACAAGCGCTACATCCGCAGGGAGTACATCGAAGTGAGCAAGCTGAACGAGGGCGACCCGCCTGCCCCGGCAGACGAGCCTGCTCCTGCTCCCACACCTAAAGAGGAGGACAACCATGACACCGAATAACAAGACCAAGCTCAAGAATGAGATGCAGGTCCGAGCGCTGACTTTCTTCAGTCAGCCAGAGGCAAAGCGCATCGACTCCAACTTCTATGTCGAGGGCTATGCCGCTCGCTTCGAGCCTTATGTGCTTTTTGAGGACGAAGACGGTCCCATCTACGAAAGATTTGAGCGAGGCTGCTTTGACAACTGCGACATGAGCGACATCATCTTCCAACTCAACCATCAGGGCACTGTCATGGCTCGGCAGAGCAATGGCTCGCTGATTGTTGAGGTGGATGAAAAAGGTCTCTTTGTTGCCGCAGACCTGAGTCGCACCGAGGCGGCTCGACGCCTGTATGAGGAAATCAGCGCCGGGATGATTACCAAGATGTCTTGGGGCTTCTTCCTCGGCGAGTGCGAATATGACCCCGACAGCCGCACACTCATCCACCACACTGTCAAGAAAATCTTTGATGTGTCGGCGGTGAGTATCCCGGCAAACAATAACACCGAAATCAATGCTCGTAGTTGGGCTGACGGAGTGATTGGCTTGACTGCCCGGAGAGAGGCAGAGCTTGAGGAGAGGCGCAGAAAACTGCGGCTCAAAATACAACTTGAGGAGGATTTCCGCAATGAGAATTGACGAAATCAATGCACGGCTGACCGAGATCCGTGGTCTGATTGATACCGCTACAGGCGAGGAGCTGACCGCTCTGGAGCAGGAAGTGGTCGACCTGACCGCAGAACGGCAGCAGATTCTTGGCGAGGCACAGACTCGTCAGCAGATGCGTGAACGCATCGCCAATGGTATTGAGACCAGTACCACAATCGAAAATTTTGAGGAGGAAACTACTATGGAAAACCGCACTTTCGCAATCGACTCCGCCGAGTATCGTGAGGCATATCTGATGAACTTGCAGGGCAAGGAGCTGTCTGCTGAGCAGAGAGCCGCTGTCAACGGCACTGCCGCAGTGCCCACCCAGACCCTTAACCAGATTTTCCGCTATCTGGAGGAGTCTCCTATCATGTCCCGCATCGACCTGACCTACATCCCCGGCAATGTCATCCTGCCTGTAGAGAGCGCTGTGGCGGCTGCCGCTTGGGTGGCTGTTGGCGCTTCCGCTACTGACAGTGAAGATGGTGTCACTAGCATCTCTCTGGGTGCTCATAAGCTGATTAAGACTCTGGAAATCACCGCCGACATCGAGGCGATGGCAATCAGTGCTTTTGAGGCTTGGATCGTTGCCAAGTTGGGTGAGAAGATGGAGGCTGCTCTGGACAATGCTGTCTTCAACGGCACTGGCTCTGGTCAGCCTACTGGCATCATCAAGACCCTCGCCACTGCTACCGGCACCTTCACCAAGGCAAAGGCTACCTATGCCGACCTCGTGAAGATTATCGGCTCTCTGCCCGCAGGTCCTGCCAAGAATGCTGTTTTGGCTATGCCCCGCACCCTGTTCTTCTCTGATGTCATCGGCATCGAGGACAAGAATGGTCAGCCTGTTGTCCATGCTGATGTGGAGAGCCCTGCCAAGTACAATGTACTGGGCTACCATGTTGTACTGGATGACAACATCCCTGCCGACAACATCCTGTTTGGCGATTTCAAGGCTTACAAGATGAACATCGCCAAGGCTCCTAACATCAAGAGCGACGACTCCGTGGCATTCCGCTCCGGCTCTCGTGTCTATCGTGCTTTGGCTCTGGCTGATGGCAAGCTGGCCATGTCTTCCGCCTTTGTCCGCTACACTCGAGCAACTAGCTAATAACTCGGGCGGGGCTAATAACCCCGCCCATCCCTTTGAGGAAGGAGGAGCCGCATGACGACTCTGGAAAAAATCAAGCTCGCCATCCGCATCAGCCACAGCAAGCTTGATGAGGACATCCAAGCGGACATTGATGCCTGCATGGCAGACCTCAAAGTCTGCGGCATCGTCCACGCCGGAGAGGATGACCCGCTCATCTTCAACGCCATCAAGCTCTACATCCGCTCCCTGTATACGGACGACACCGCCAAGGGTGCCGAGTACATGAGGCGCTACGATGCACTCAAGGCTTGCCTCATGAATGCGGAGGGCTACGGATGGAAGGAGGCGGCCACAGATGACTGAGGTCGCTACTCTCATCAAAAGGACATACGAGGGCGCTGAGCGAGTGGAGTCTCGCCGTGAGGTGCTCTGTGGAGTCCGTAGCATCGGCATGAAGGAGTTTTACTCTGCCCACAGCACCGACTTCCGCCCGGAGCTCAAGCTCGTGCTTGCTGACTACCTCGACTACGAGGAGGAGACCCTCGTGGATCTCAATGGTGTGTTGTACCGCATCTTGAGGACTTACCGGGTGGGGCAGGAGTTGGAGCTCACACTGGAGCGAGCTCCTGCCGAGGAGGCTGAGGCTGATGGCTAAGACCATCAAACCGGGCGACCTCGGTGCGGCGATTGCTGAACAGCTCACCCTCTACGGCGAGGAAGTGACTGAGGGGCTCAATGCCGCAGGACTGCGAGCCGTCAAGAAACTGGTGAAGCTGACCCGGAGCACTGCCCCGGTGAGGACTGGTGGCTATTTTCAAGCCATCACCTTCAAGACTGTCAGCAGACCCTCCGGCAATATCTACATTTGGGGAGCAGGAGCTCAGCACGGACGGCTCACGCATCTGCTCGTCAAAGGTCATCCCACTGGAAACGGCGGGCGGACTGAGGGCGACCCCTTCCTTGAGAATGCTCTGGAGGAGGTCTTGCCCGAGTATGAGGCAGAAGCTGAGGAGGCTGTGAAGAATGCTAAATGATATTTTGAAAGCCGCCTCTATTCCCTCGCAGGCGGCAAGATTCCCCGACCCTCCGGCTGTCCATGCTGTCTACTTTGACAGTGTGGTGGCTACCGGTCCAGACGAGGGATCTCGGCGAGTATTCACTCACGACTGCACTGTTGAGCTCTATGCCCCTACCATCAAGAAGGGCGATAAGGCTCTGCAACAGTTGACCGCTGAGTTGGATGCTCGTGGCATCTCCTACACCACTCAAGGGTGGTATTGGCTTGATGCGATTCAGCGCTATCAAGAAGTTATTGAGTTTACCTACATCGAAAAAATCTAACAGGAGGACAATCTCATGAGAACTAACCCCGACAAGATTACTCTGGGCTCTGGCAAGGCCTACATCATGGAGTACTCCGGCACGATGCCCGAAGTCGCCGCCATCTGTGTTGATGACAACGAACTGGGCAAGATTCAGGGCGGCGCAGAGCTGACCTACACCGCTGAGACCCATGAGGAGAAGGACGACCTCGGCACTGTTGCCAAGGTGGTCATCACTGCTGAGGAAGCCATCCTCAAGCTCGGTCTGATTACCTTCAACGGCGACACTTTGACCAAACTGGCAGACCGCTGCAAGAAGACCGAGTCCGCAGGCAAGCGCACTCTGCACATCGGCGGCGCAGGCAATGCTCAGGGCAAGGAGTGGGTGGTCTGCTTCCATCATCATGATGCCGTTGATGGCGACATCTGGGTCATGGTGCGTGGTGCTAATCAGGCAGGCATGACCCTGACCTTTGCCGTGGATGCAGGCACCAAGATTGAGCCTGAGTTTAGGGCTCTGCCTTGCGATGACAACGGCACCCTCATCACCTACATCGAGGAAGTCAAAGCATCCTAAACCAACAGCGGGGGGCATCACAGCCTCCCGCTACTTTGCTATTGAGGTGAAATATGGACACTTTCAGCTTTAACAGACACAGACCGCCCATCCTGCCCATCGAGATGCCGGATGAGGACGGCACCATCATCCATGTCACGCCGCCCACTGTTGACTTGCAGGAGGAGCTCAGAGCCTCAGCGGGTGACTTCAATGCCCTGCTAACCGGGGGCGATGCAGACAAGCGAGAGGCACTCTATGACCTCGCCGCTCGGCTGCTCAGTTGTAACCGAAATATGCTCAAGGTCACAGCCGAGGATCTCCGCAAGACCTACCGCCTCGACACTGAGGACTTGGTGGAGTTTTTCCATGCCTATGTGGCATTTTTACAAGGATTTGAAAACGCAAAAAACTGATACTCCCACAGAATCCCATGGCTGAGGACTCTGTGGGTCGTCATGAATATATAAATACTACTTGGGGCAGGCGGCTCGTGGCTGAGTACACTGGCCTGAACTTCCACCAAGTTGGACAGCTCGACTATGGCACATATCTGCTCTGGCTTCGTGATGCCTACATCGCCGGACTCAACCGCACCGAGGAGGGGCGGCAGTATCTGGATGACTGTTGGCGCATGGAGCAGACAAAGCCGGACCGTGGCAAGTTGAACGCAAAATTTGGAAAGGGGGCATCCTCCAATGGCCAGTAAAGCACTCAGAGGCTTGACCATCGAAATCGGTGGCGACACTACTGAACTCAACAAGGCACTTGACAAAGTTGACAAGAGGACGAGAAGCCTCTCCAGTGAGCTCCGTGATATTGACAAGGCTCTCAAGCTCGACCCTACCAACACCGAACTGGTAGCACAAAAGCAAAAAGTCCTTGCTGATGCGATAAGCTCCACCGAGGAGCGGCTCGGTCTGCTGAAAGAGGCTGAGAAGCAGGCGCAAAAGCAGTTTGAGCGGGGCGAGATTACTCAAGAGCAATATAGAGCCTTGCGCCGTGAGGTCATCTCCACCGAGGGCAAGCTCAAGAAGCTGACAGCACAGGCAGAGGACTTGGCTGATGCCAATGAGGATGTCGCCCACAGTGCTGATGATGCAGCCGACAAACTGGACGAGGAAGCCGACAAGGCTGACAAAGCCGAGAAGGAAACCGAGGATCTCGATGAGGCCTCTGATGACTTGGCGACTGGTGGACTCGCTGCCGTAGCCGTAGCCGCTACCGCCGCAGTGACTGCCATCGTGGCACTCGCTGAGGGCTCTCGTGAGTATCGCACCGAGATGGCAAAGCTCGACACCGCTTTCCAATCTGCGAGCTTTAGTGCTGAGGCGGCTACTCGTACCTATGAGTCGCTCCAGAGTGTACTCGGTGAGACCGACCAAGCTGTTGAGGCTTCCAATATGCTCGCAAAGCTTTGCGACAATGAGGAAGACCTGAACAAGTGGACGGAGATCCTCACTGGTGTGTATGGTACTTTTGGCACTAGCCTCCCTGTGGAGGCTCTCGCTGAGTCCGCTAATGAGACCGCAAAGACCGGGCAGATTGCAGGCAACCTCGCCGATGCGCTCAACTGGGCAGCCGCAGAAGGTGAGACCTTTGGAGTCACCCTCAAGAAAAACACCAAGAAAAATGAGGAGTGGAATGAGAAGGTAAAAGAAGCCACCTCCGCCGAGGACTACTTCAACCTAGCACTTGAGCAGTGCTCTGACGAGCAGGAGAGGCAGCAGCTTATCACCGAGACCCTCACCAAGCTCTACGGCGGAGCGGCGACTCAATTCAAAAAGACCAACAAGGAAGTCATCCGCTCCAATGAGGCCACTGAGAAGTGGAACAAGGCGACCGCTAAAATGGGCGAGGCTGTCGAGCCTGTGATGACTGACATCAAGGAGCTCGGTGTCACTCTGCTTGAGGATGCAAGCGAGCCTCTTGAGGACATCGCCACCTACATCCGCAAGACTGTCATTCCTACCATCGAGAAGGTCAGCAAGTGGGTCAAAAATAACGGTCCCACTATCAAGGCGGCGATTGTAGGCATCACGACCGCAATGGTCGCCGCCAAAGTTGCCACAGTCGCCAACACTGTAGCACAGAAGGGTCTTAAAAAGGCGATTATGGACACCACCATCGCACAGAAAGCTCTTGCTTTGGTGCAGAAAGCCACCCCGGCGGGCTTGGTGCTCGCAGGAGTGACCGCCTTGACAGTTGCATTGGTCGCATACACTGCCGCCACTAAGAAAGCCAAGGAGCCGGTCGAAGTTTTGACCAAAGAGGAGCGGGAGCTCATGGCTGCCGCAGATGAGGCGGCTCAAGCTTTCCGTGACCAAAAGAAAGCCACTGACGAAGCGATGGCTGACATCACCTCCCAGATGGACTACACCAAAAAGCTCGCAGACGAGTTGACTGGTTTGGCGGATGCTTCCGGCAAAGTCAAGGAAAAAGACCAAGAGCGAGCTCGCTTTATCTTGAATGAATTGAATGAGGCTCTGGGCACTGAGTACAAGATGGTGGATGGTGTCATCAAGAAGTATGACGAGCTTGAGTCCAGTATTCACGATGTTATACAAGCCAAACTTGCCAACTCTCTCATCGAGGCCGCCAATGCTGACTATGTTACGGCTCAGCAGGAGGAGGCGGCGGCTTTGGAGAATGCCACCCTCAAGTGGGAAGACTATCAAGCTCAGCGGGAAAGAGTACACGAATTGCAACAGCAGTATGACCAGTATGAAGCCGAAGTACTGGAAATGAAAAAGTACGCAACCGCTGACCAGATGTGGATGTATGACTTGGAGCTTGGAAAAAAGGCCAAGGCGCTAGAGGAAGAAAAAGGACTCCTAAACGAAAAGGAAACAGCCTACAATGATGCGGCGCTTGTATATGGTCAGTACTATAACACCATAGCCACCTATGAGGAGGCACAAGCCGCCGCTCTCTCCGGCAACTACGACCTCGCCGTGGATCTCCTCAAGAAGAAGGGCGGAGCATTCGGCTCTTATTCTGAGAAGGTAGACGAGGAGACTGCCAAAGTGCTCGACACTCTCTACAAGGAGGCAGTCGATGCAGGACTCGAAGCTCGCAGAATGCGGTCGAACTTCGAGAAGGGCGTGGACGGCTACACTGAGGAGATGGTCAAGGAAGCTGAAACAAACTACAACAAGGCGATGGAGGAATTTGCCAACGCCTACGCAGATGCTGAGGGTGTTGGTGAGGACATGACCGAGGGCATGACCGCAGGCGCTGAGAATAAGCGCAGCGGCTTGCTTGCCAAGGCTCGCAGTCTGGTCGCAGGCTTCTTGAAGGCGGCTCGTGATGAGGCTGACACACACTCCCCCTCTAAGAAAACCATAAAGATTTTCGAGGACATCGGTGAGGGTGCTGTGGTCGGCACTGAGAACAAGACCAAGGATGTCAAGAAAGCCGCTCAGCATCAAATGGCGGAGGTCTTGGACTCCTATGGATCTCCTGAGGCCAATGCCCAAAAGGTCTACCGCAACATTGCAGAGCAGCAGTCTGCTCGACAGTTGAGCGGTCAGCAGGCTCTTGCATCCTCCAACGGTCCCATGCTTGAGAGAATCCTCGCCGCCATCGAAAAGGGTCAAGTCATTGCCCTCGATGGTGATGCCATCGTGGGGGCTACTGCTGACAGGATGGACAGCGCACTGGGTCGCCGCAGGACACTCGCATCGAGAGGAGCGATTTGATGCAGAAAAGAACTATCATTTTTGGGTCTTATAATACCGCCGAGCATGGGTGGACTCTGGGGCAGTGGAAGCTCACCGCCCCGGAGCAAAAGACCAACTATGTCGAGAAGTCGGGAGGGGATGGGTCTTGGGACCTGTCCACCGCCCACAGCAACGGCATCCCTCGCTATTCTAACCGCACTTTGACAGTGCCCTTGGAGTGCTCCAGAGGCACACGAGAGGAGCGAGAGGAGCTCATCAACGAGATGGTCAACGAGCTCGACGGACTGGAGTGGCAGATTGTACTCCCTGACAGACCTGACCACTACCTCTCCGGGCGGCTTCATGTAGCTGTTGACTATAGCGACCTAGCTCATGCCAAGGTCACTGTCTCCGGCACTGTTGAGCCGTGGCTCTACTCTGCACGAGAGTCTGTGGTCGAATTGACAGCGGACAGCATCACCAAGGAGGCTCGCATCTTCAACCACGGCAGGAGGGCAGTCGTGCCCATGCTGACAGTGACAGGCGATGTCGCCCTCAGCCTCGGCAGCGCCACCGCTCGACTGACCGAGGGCTCTTACAAGTGGTCTGCTTTGGTCTTGATGCCGGGGCTCAGCATCCTCAAGTATAGCGGATTGGGCACAGTGACCTTGACCTATAGGGAGGCGGTGCTGAGATGATTACTCTCAACGGAGCATATCAATACATTGGTCGCACCAACGGAGTCAAGGCCTCCGGCGCAAGCTATAAATACTATATCTTGCTATATGCCAAGACTGTGGGGCAGCCTTTGGATGGCAAGGTCACAGTTTCGGTCAAGATGCGACTTGCCTGTGAAAAGAGACATTCTTTTTACAACTACCGCACCGATGGCTCTGTCATGGTGGACGGCAACAGCCTCATCGCTTGGGATAATCAGAAGATCCCTGCATCCTACTGGGGCGACAGCGCAAGTCTCACCGAGGACGGAGTGACCTATAGCTGCTTTGTGGATTTGAAAGAGGGCACGATTGAGGTGCCCGCTGACTCCACAGAGAAGGAGGTCATCATCGCCGCATCTTGGCAGAGGCAATCCATCAGCTCGACACCGCCGAGCTATCTGCCGAGCACCACAGTCGCCAATGCCAACATCCCTGTGCTGCTCCCGGCAGTCGAGGCGGATGAGCCTGTCGAGCCCACTCCACCGGTCCCTGTTGACTACACAGGCATCAGCATCCATGCAGATGGTGTGCTTGCGTATGACAGCAGACTGGAGGAGTTTGACCTCTCCGGCTTGAAAATCAATCATAAGCTCAACGCAGGCGGAACGGCGGAGATTGTAATGCTCCCCGGTCATCCTGCCTATGACTACTATGTCGGTCACAAGACCATCGTCACCATCCACCGGGGCAATGTTCTCCGCTTTAGAGGTCGAGCCCTGTACTCTGCCGAGAACTCCTTCGGCCAGAGGACTGTCACTTGTGAGGGCGAGTTGTGCTTCTTGAGGGACAGCATCAACAGACCTTACAAGTACGAGGCGACTCCTCGGTCTATCTTTGTCACTCTCATCAATGCCCACAACGCCCAGACAGACCCCGAGAAGCAGTTTACAGTTGGCGAGGTAACAGTGACCGACCCCAATGAATGGGTCACACTGGAGAGCGAGAGCGCTGAGACAGTCCTCGCCACCCTCAACAAGCTGCTGGACAGATGCGGAGGATATATCACCTTTACATCTGCGGCAGACGGCAGCAGAGTCATCAACTACCTCTCCGCCATCAACCAGAGGAGCTCTCAGTCGATTGAGTTTGGTGAGAACTTGCTCGACTTCTCAAGCACAGGGGCGAACACTACCACCTTGGCGACTGGCATCGTGCCCTATGGTGCCAAGGATGAGAAAACCAAGAAGCGCATCACCATCGAGTCGGTGAACGGCGGCAAGGACTACATCCTCGCCGAGGATGCTGTGGCTGTCCGTGGCGTCATCATGACCACCAAGACATGGGACGATGTGACCGACCCGGCTACTCTGCTCAAAAAGGCGCAGGAGTCTCTTGAGGAGAGCAAGGTCTTCATCACATCCCTCGAGCTCTCCGCTCTGGATCTCTCTTGGCTCGAAAAGGCTGTGGACACATTCTCGGTCGGTGATTTGATTCGAGTGACCTCTGCTCCTCATGGAGTCAATGAGGATTTCCAGTTGACCCAGATGACCGAGGACCTGCTGAATCCTGCAAAGAGCAAAATCAACCTCGGCAAGGACATCCAGAGCCTCACCGGGGCAGATGTGGCGGGTGACTTCCGTGGGCAGAGCGACATCGAGACAGTCAAGGTCAAGTATGACACCGACATCGAGAAAGTCACCGCAGATGTGACGGCGAGTGTCATCGGTCAAGTCTCTACAGTGTACACACCGCAGAGCACGACCGCCGCACTGGAGCAGAGGCTGACCGATGAGGTCAACGCAAGAGCCGGAATCATCAACAAGGTGAGCGGCACGGTCCACATCAGTGGCGGTGCTCCTGTCAACATCCTCGGCGGCAGAGTGGACATCGATGGCACTGAAATCTACCTCGGCAAAGAGGCTCGCTTCCTCAACGGCTCGGGCATCCGCATCGCCGACAAGGACGGCAATTTCTACTATGTGCTCCGGGTGGACAATGCCGACAGTTGCGTGGTAGGTAACGACTACACCAACCTATACCTGAGAGGCAAGGATGCGGTCTACCTCTACAAGACCGGGGCGACAGTAACATCAGACCGCCGCCACAAAAACAGCATCGAGGAGCTCCCTGAGGCTTACGAGACTATGCTTGACAAGCTGACCCCTGTCCGCTTCAAGTACAACGACAAGGGCGACACCTACCATGTGGGCTTTGTGGCTCAAGATGTAGATGAGGCGCTGACCGCTGCGGGTCTCAGTCGTGAGGACTTTGGCGGCTTTGTCAAAATAGGCGGCGACTTGGGTCTCGCTTATGATGAGTTTGTTGGCCTGCTGTTGCAGAAGCTCCGCAGGCTTGAGAAAAGAATCGAACAATTGGAGGGTAAATCATGAGCAAAACAATCATAAAGGCTCAAATCTATGACCAGTCCATCCAACTGGTCAATCTGCCGCTGATTGCCTCCGGCAGTGAGGGAGTGCTTGCCATCGAGTGCTCCTTTGATAGCTCTTGGGAGGGCTATGGCAAGACCGCCGTCTTCTACCGGGATGCGGGCGAGGTCTACCATGTTGTGCTCGTGGAGGGTGTGGCAGATGTACCGACTGAGGTGCTGACCGAGGAGGGCTTCTTCTACTTTGGCATCTTCGGCACAGACGACAACACTCGCACCACTGAGGTGCTGAGGGTCAATGTGGTCAAGGGTGCCATCACCACAGCGACCGCAACGCCTGCCGAGCCGACTCCTGACATCTATCGGCAGATCCTTGCCAACTACGGCAAGATGGACAGCCAGGTCAGCGAGCTGGTCGCAATGCGAGGCAGTGGGGTGACTGAGCAAGTGATAGAGGGCGACTGCTTCCAAGGTGTCATCCGTAGCAATGGAGCAGCGGCTTTCATTTCTCTCGAGTTTTACGACCTCCCCTTGACTGCGAACAACTCCCGGACAGACCTCTGCATCCCTCCGGCATTTGCGCCTCTGGGGCTTGTGGTCTTGGAGTCTCTTGCCAACAGTCAAGACGCTCACATCACCATCAGCCCTCGGGCTTGGACCGGCACGGAGTGGGCACAGATTGAAATCACCGCAGGCAACGAGGATATCACCGACCCGGTGGAGTTTGAGGGCTACTATGACCTTGAGTCTGTTTTCATTCCCGAGGTGGCCAACATCCGTGTGGGCTACAACGGCAAGCAGTACCCCACCGCCGGAGAGGCAGTCCGTGAACAGGTTCAAGTACTCAATGCGCCCATCCGGCTGACAAGCATTGACCTCCCGGCATCCGCATGGAGAACAGAAGCCGAGAGCCTGCACTCTCAGGTGGTCACTGTTGCGGGGGTCACTCCCTACAGTAAAGTTGACCTCCTGCCCAGTGTGGAGCAGTTGGCCATCTTCCACAACAAGGATGTGGCTTTTCTAACTGAGAACGAGGACGGCGTGGTCACAGTCTACGCCATAGGCGACAAGCCCCTGCTCGACTATACGATGCAGGCACAACTGACGGAGGTGACTGTATGAACAAGATAAGAGGTAACACTGTCGGCACACCTCTCGCAAGAGGAGCGGTGACAGATGACACAGCAGTCTCTAAAAAGGCATGGAGCAGTAGGCACACTGTCGATGTGCTGTGTCCTAGCTTTAGCGAGAAGGGCAGCGCGGTGCGTTGCGAGCCTGTAGAGGGGTATCCGCTGAAAGTGACAACGGACCTGCCCACATCAGAGAGCGGCATCAGCAAAATCACTTTGACACAGAGCGGAAAAAATCTCTTTGATTACACGGAATACACCTTTGAAAATTATTTAATTACTCATGCCCATGGTGTATCGCAAGCATCGAGCGGATTCAGTGCCGTCCTTGAGTATATTCCCATACCCCATCTTAGGGGGCTGACCATCACCCTGAACCACCCGGCCTGCGAAAAGACCCCTACCACATCAGCAGGGCTGGCATTTTACGATGCAGATGAGAAGTACATCAGCGGTAGCAGCGGCTACAGCCATACTGTGCCGGAAAATGCCGAGTATATGCGTTTTACTGTCCCCAGAGAATATGCGGACGGCACACAAGTGCAGATTGAAATCGGCAGCGTGGTGACGGAATATGAGCCTCACTGGCAGTGGGAGCACAATGCGGAGCTTGACGAGCCTGTCTTTGAAGGTGGAAGCCATGTGTGGAGCAACATTAGGGCTCATGCCGGAGTCAATACCATTTGGAGCAGTGTCGGCGCAACAACAGTTGAAGGAAGAGCCGACCCGGTAGCAATCATCGAGAAGCTGACACAGGCTGTCCTTTCCATGGGCAGCAACATTTGAGGAGGAATGCGCTATGTTTAGTTTGAAGGATTTCATCAAAAAGGGTCTGCTGAATGCCGTAGGCAAGATGGCAGACTATCAAGTTATTCTTAACGCCGCCGGGTGGATGGAAAAGGGTGTGCTTGACGAAGCCGACCTTGCAGAAATCAACGAGAAGATTGACACACAGCACCTCAAGGCGGAGGATTGACAAATGACTGAATCTGTGATTGTAGCCCTCATCACTGGAGGCTTGAGCTTGGTGGGCGTTGTCATCACTAGCCTAGTCACCTCTAAAAAGCAGGAGCAAGCCGCCGCAGTCGCTCAGGCGGTGATGGACACTAAAATCGGGGAGCTGACCAGAGAAGTCCGTGAGCATAACAACTTTGCTGTTCGTATGCCTGCCTATGAGCAGCGGCTCAAGGATGTAGAGCGGCGGGTCGGCAATTTGGAGCAGTATCACAAAGGACCTACAAACTAAAGGAGGAGTACACTATGAAAAAGAATCTTGCTAACCTCATCAAGGTCAAGACCATCGTGACCATTGTGGTCTTGGTCGTCTTTGCGGTGCTCGCCCTCCGGGGCGACATCACCGCCGACAATGTGATGGTCATCACCTCCACTGTGATGGCTTTCTACTTTGGCACTCAGCACGAAAAGACCAACTAAGGAGGACTATCTTATGAGCTTCAAAATTGCATTAGATGCAGGCCACAACCTCAAGACTCCCGGCAAGAGATGCCTCGAGGCTCTCGACCCCAAGGAGACTAGAGAGTGGACTCTTAACGACCGCATCGCTGACAAGGTGGAGGTGCTCCTGCAAGGCTTCACTGGGTGGGAGCTCATTCGTGTCGATGATACTCTCGGCAAGAAGGACATCAGCACCTCAAGCCGTGCCAAAGCCGCTAATGGCTTCGATGCTGCCATCTACATCTCCCTGCACCACAATGCAGGCATCAAAGGTGGCAAGGGTGGCGGCATCGTAGCCTATATTGCCAAGAACGCAAGCAAGACATCCGCAGAGTGGCAGGCTGAGCTCTACAAGGAGCTCATCGCCGCCACTGGCCTCAAGGGCAACCGCTCCAACCCTCTGCCCAAAAACAACTACACGGTCCTCACCAAGACCAAGATGCCTGCCGTGCTGTTGGAGCTTGGCTTCATGGACTCCAAGACCGATGTGCCCATCATCCTCGGCGAAGCGTATGCTGACCAGTGTGCTGCCGCTATCGTCAAGGTGTTGGTGCGCCGTGGCGGACTGGTCAAGAAGCAGACCGCTCCTGCTACTCTGTACCGGGTGCAGACTGGTGCTTTTTCTACTCGCACCAAGGCAGAGGCTCAGGTGGCAGAACTGAAAAAGGCAGGCTTTGATGCAATCATCAAGGAGGGCTAATCATGAAAAGCTCACGAGTGCCGATTGTTATCAGCCTACCCAAAGAGCTCGAGAAGGTGGAGATCCTCATCGCCGCCGACATCCACACAGGCTCGGCAGAGTTTGACGAGAAGAAGTGGGCGGCTTTCGAGGAGTTGCTGAAACAGCCGGACAAGTATGTCATCTTCGCAGGCGACCAGTGCGAGTATGCGACTCGCTCCTCCAAGTCTGATGTCTACACGCAGGCGCTCAGTCCCTCACAGCAGAAAAGGTGGTGGATTGAGCACCTCAAGAAGTACAAGGAAAAAGTCCTCTGCATCGTGGACGGCAATCACGAGTTTAATCGTGCGAGCAAGGATGCTGATGACTTTCCGCTCTATGACATCGCTCTGGCTCTCGGCATCGAAGACCGCTACAGGAGCGAGGGCGCTTTCGTTGACATCGGTGTGGGTCACATCGGCACCAAAGGAAAACAGGCTCGCTATGTGTTCCGTGTTCAGCATCAAGCGAGGAATGCGGTCAACTATGGCACTCTGGACGGCTTTGAGGGCATCGATGTCTTTGTCAGCGGTCACACTCACAAGCCGATGGACAGACCGACAGGCAGGCTCATCTATGACACCAAAAACAAGGCGGTCATCCAGAGGGACATCGAGAACATCGTGAGCGGTCATTTTCTCCGCTTCGGTGGGTATGGTGAGAGAGGTGGCTACAGACCGACAAGCACGAAGCTCTACTCGGTCATCTTAGCAGGCAAGCAGGACAAGAGCATCGAGACTCGAGGATTCCATCTCTAAAAAGTCAGCAATACCAACACTTTGAGAGAGTTGGAGTTTCTCACCTTCGGTCTTCGCCAAGGTAAAAAACTCAAACCATTATAAAAGACAGTAAAAAGCCCAGAGGTGTAGAGCCTCTGGGCTTTTTTTATTTTATGAGTCTGTTCAGCATATCGATGATGTCACCCTTGAGAGTGCGGAGGGTGTGCTCCTTTTGCTTGAGGTGCTTGTGCTCCTCGAGAGGGATCTCGATGGTGTTGAAGCGCTCCAAGCAGTCAGCGCACTCTCTCCTCCGCCGGACTTGGGTGTCATAGGGTCTAGAGTCTACAGTGCGGACTTGGTAGCTGCCGCAGGATGGGCATCTCATGAGCTCACATCCTTTAGCTTGAGCAGAGCGAGGCCGTGGAGTCGGTAGGCTGTCCGCTCGCTATAGCCTCGCCGCTGCATCTCGTAGAGCACAGCAGGCCACCGCTTGCCCTTGATGTAGAGCTCTCGCATGATGACCCTCTCGGGAGTGTCGCCGAGGGACTCAATGGCTTCCTCGATGGCGAGCTGCTGAGCCTCCATCGCCTCAAGCTTCTCCCGGTACTTCTGCTCTAGGCTCATGTGGCGAGCCACTGCGTTGTCCATGGTGGACTTTTCTGCCGAGGGTGCCCTCGGTGTTGGTGTGAATCTCTGCCCCCTAGGGGAGTACAGAGAGGACTCTAGGGTGGCAAGTTGCTCCCGGAGCTGTTGCACTTCCCAGACTAACATCTTATAGTTGCGGAGAGTGGTCTTATCCATCTGCATCGCCTCCCTCGGGGATAGGGGCGACCCCTGCGGCGAGGCAGAGTCTGCTGTAGTTGAAGCGCTTCGGGTCGTCATAGATGTCGGGCTGTTCCGGCTCGCCATGCCAGTGGATGCAGAGCTTACCGCCGCTCCAGTAGAACGACTCTATCAGGTCAAGATTAAAATGTCCGTTGTTTACTGTTACCCATTTCATGTGTCGAGATCCTCCTCGTCATCATCTTCAAAAATCTCAATGCTTTTGGGCGGGTCGCTGTGCCGTTGCCGCCACAGTAGCTTATAAAAGCCATCAACACTGACACCGAGAGCCTCAGCACACTCCTCGGCTGTGCCGTAGATGCAGATGGGGCGGTCAGTGCCTCGCTCATAGACGGAGTAGTGATTTTTAGCTGTTCGCATTTTCTACCTCCTGTAGTACCTCAAGCCGCAGAGCCTCGATGGCTGCGGTCTGTCCTTTTTCTTTCCGCTCCAGAGCACGGAGCACTCGCTCGTCATGGGTGCCCTTGAGCACTATGTGGAATATGCGACAGACCTCAGTCTGTCCCGGTCTGTTGAGTCGCTCATTGGCTTGCTGATAGAGCTCCAAGCTCCAAGTCAGTCCAAACCAGATGAGGATGTGCCCACCATACTGCAAATTGAGTCCGTGACCTATCGAGGCAGGGTGGGCAATTGCTACTGGGATCTTGCCTGCATTCCAGTCCTTGATGTCCTGAGCGGTGTCAAGCTTCCGGCACTGGATGCGGGAGGCGATGCGAGCCTCATCGTGCTTGTAGGCGTAGAGGATGAGCACCGGGTCACCGCCTGCCTGCTCGACAAGCTCCTCAAGAGCATCAAGCTTGAGGTCATGGAGCTCATGCACTCCGCCGTCCATGTCGTAGATGGCACCGTTGGCAAACTGGAGGAGCTTGTTGGTGAGAGCCGCAGCAGAGCCCGCCACGACCTCACCATCCGCATCCAAGCACTCGAGCACCTTGTCCCTCTCAAATTGCTTGTACTGCTTGAGGAGAGCGGCGGAGGGGGTGACAGTGATGTCGGTGTATATCTGCCCCGGCAGGGAGAGCACATCCTCCTTTTTGATGCTCATGCAGATGTCTGAGATTTTGTCATAGACCTCAGCCTCTGCGCCCTCCTTGGGTCGGTAGCTATAGACCACATAGCCGTTGGACTTGTCGGGGATGAGGTACTGGGTGCGGAAGCCGCCGAGGGTCTTGCCTAACCGCTGACCAAGGTCGAGCAGATACATCTCAGGCCACAGGTCCTCCAAGCCGTTGGGGCGAGGAGTGCCTGTCAAGCCTATGATGCGCCGGATGCGACCACGGACTCGGCGGAGAGCTTTCCACCTCTTGCTCTGGGCAGATTTGAAGGAGGAGAGCTCATCGATGACCACGATGGGAAAAGGCCAGTACTGACCAAAGAACTCCACGAGCCACACCACATTCTCACGATTGATGACATAGATGTCAGCAGGGTCATCGAGGTAGATGGTGCGGAGGGCTTCCTTCCTCTGCTTGGCTGAGCCGATGACCACGGAGACCTTGAGGTGGGCGAGATGCTCCCACCCACTGCTCTCGGTCGTCCATGTGTCCAGTGCGACTCGCTTGGGTGCGATGACTAGCACTGGACCGGCTTCAAGGTAATCATGCAGGAGGAGGTCGAGAGCCGTGAGAGTGGTCACAGTCTTACCAGTGCCCATGCCCCAGATGAGTCCGCAGGCAGGGTGGCTCAAGATCCACTCGACCCCTGCCTCTTGATGGGGGTAGGGTGTGAAGGTCTTCATTGTTTTCGCCCCCAACTATCCCACTCATCCACGATGTACAAGTCGGCACGGAGGCCGTCTTTCTTTTTGGAGCGGAGGGGCTTTATCTGCCTTGGACATCCGCAGCGAAACCAAAACCGAAGCTCCCAAAATTTCCGCCGTAAAATTCGCCAAATCTTCACCCTCGACCACCTCGCAAGTCTCTCACAAAGAGCTCCATAGCTCTGATGTCCTCCTCGCAATTGATGAACAGATGCAGGAAGCCGAGGTCTCCAAGCTTGCGAGCCCACCACTTCTGCATCGCTCCTTTGCGACCCTTGCCGTCCGGGCGCTTGAGCTCCACAAAGATGACCAAGCCACCGGGGAGGAGACAGATGCGGTCGGGCACACCGAGCCAACCGGGGCAGACCCATTTAAGGCAGAGACCGCCTTGCCGCTCGACCATCTTCTTGAGCTTCTGCTCAATTTCTTTTTCCAGTACCACGATAGCCTCTCTCCTTTGCACATTTTTCGCAGTAATAGCGGAGCGGGTAGCCCTTGACTTTCACAAAGAAGTATGCTTCTTTGCACTTCTCTCCGCATCCGTAACACTTGGGATTTTCTGCCATTGACTATTCCTCCTTTTTGTAGTAGCGCTGCCTGCCGTAGGGCTTCATAGTCTTGATTGCGTTGCCTTGGTGTCGCCACTCGGGGATCTTCTCCATGATGTCTCGCACTTCTTTGGATGCGTAGCGGTCGAAGCGGTCAGGATTCTGTCCCAGTGCCTCGACCCAGAGCTCAAGGGTGCAGACTGTTTCACGAGGAACGGTCCCAAGCTCCCCACTCTCAAGCCAAGCTCTGCGAGAGTAGGAGTCTTTTGCATCCCAGTCCTCCGGCAGCAGTCGCTCAAGATATTGCGCCACGATGCCGACCTTGGGATTTTCCTCCTCATAGAGCTCCTGCACCTCACGAGCGACAGCCTCCAACTCCTTGGGCAGGAAAAGCTTCTCGCCCTGCTTGTAGAACTGGACAGCCTCGCCCCAGATGAGGCTCACGACCTCAGGAGTCAGCTCGCTCCACATATCAAGCCGGGGCTTGTTGGGGGTGTCTACCACCCAGAAGCGGCGATTGCCTGTAGTGTCTCGCAGGAATTGAGTCTCGTTGGTGGTGCCGATAAAAATGCACTGCCGGGGGAAATCTTGCAGGCGGCGACCATAGGCAGGACGAAAGCGGTCGCTCTGTTTGCTGATGTACTGCTTGATAGTCTCGGCTTCTGCTTTCCTCATGCCTGCGAGCTCACCGACCTCGACAATCCAAGCACCGCCCAACTGCTCAAAGGACTCCTTGCCTTGCATGGTGCTGAAAGTGTCACTAAACCATTGACCGCCGAGCTTGGCAGCGATGGCGGACTTGCCCAAGCCCTGCCGACCTCTCAAGGTCAGCATATAGTCGAACTTGCAGCCGGGGCGATAGATGCGAGCCACAGCAGCCACCAAGGTCTTGCGAGTGACTGCTCTCGTGTAGGGGCTATCCTCAGCACCGAGGTAGTCCACGAGCAGAGTCTCCAGTCGAGGCTCGCCGTCCCATGTACATGAGTCGAGGTAGTCTCTCACCGGGTGGAACTTGTGAGCCATGGCGACCACATTGACTGCATCGAAGATTTTGTCCTTGCCGGACAGCCCATAGACTCGCTCGAGGTAGTAGCGGAGGTCTGCATCATCAGCATCAGACCACTGCCGCTCACCTTTGGACTTTCTCCAAGGCAGAGAGCCCAGTGCCACGATGTTATGAGTCATCTCATTGAAAGCAATGCGCCCAGAGAAGGAGGGGTCGCCGTTGAGGATGGTGACCACATTCTCGATGGTGGAGGCGATGCCGCCCTTCTCGGTGACCTTGAGCTTGGCTCTCCAATCCTCCCCAGTGGCAGGGATCTCCGCCTCAGCAAAGGCATCTCTTGACTCAGCCATGCGGTCGGCAACAATCTGCACCTTGACCCGCTCGTCTGCTGTGGCGAGGTCTGCCATCGCCTTGTAGGAGGGGCGACTGCTGACTGCCACTGTGGGGTCACAGTCCTCATCAAGAGCCGAGAACTTATGCAGGCGGACAAGATCCCAAGCATTGCACAGTTGCATCGATGCAGGGTCTGTGGCGTGGTGAGAGTATGAGAATTTGCCGTCATAGGTCACCACACCAGAGGCAGTGCTGCCCTCGGTGTAGGTGTAGCGGTCGCCCTCGCTCGGCTGATATGCCGGAACAAATTCCGCAATAGCCTCCTCGATGGAGTAGGCTCGGCAGAATGCACCAACAAGTCCGGGCTTCTCGAGAGGGTCTTTCTGCTTGTTGGCTGACTTCTTGATTGCTTCCGGCTCTCGGCTCGAAATAGGCCAACTTGACACATCCCTCCAATTGTGATATTGGGCAAGAATCGCATCAGGATCTAAGAAGTCGCCGTCCGTGTACTGGAAGATGTACTCTGCATCCTGCGAGGCACTCGGCCAGTACATCAGCCGCTGAGGCTGATAGGATGTGTCGTCAAATTGGTCGATGCCGAGAGTCGCCGCTACTCTGCGACCTATGGCTTGATACTCCTCGGGGTCAACATTGCGAGAGAGTGGCACCACGAGCCTCAGGCGAGGCTTTTCTGGGGTGTGCTTGTGGGTCGAGTAAACTGCTCCGGCATTTCCAAAAAGCAGACTCCAGTCATCCCAGAGCGCAGGAGTGGCATAGTCAGCATCGAGGCAGAGGATGGACCGGTGGCTGATGTGGGACCTGTTGCCCTCGATGCAATAGCCACCGACAAAGCCGCCCACATCCTTGACCTCGCTCTGCTGCTCCCGGCTCATGGCTTTATACTCTGCCATAGTCTCAGGAGTGCGGGTCTCTTTCTCCATGCGAGCGAGGAGCTCAGACCACAGCATGGTCTTATTTTTCCAGACCTTGGTCTTGCGGCTGTTACCAACCGCAACATCAAGAGCCTTGTCGTGCGTTATAGCATCCAACTGTCATCCTCCTCTCGATTTAATACTTCTGCTATGCCCTGCATACAGTAGAGGGCAGGGGGCAGGGCGATGCCGTTGCCCCACATCTTATACTCAGCCCCATCAGTCCAGAGCTTGTTGTACCATGTCAGCATCTGGGGCTTGGTGTAGTCCTTGACCGCCTTGCCGTTGATGGCTGCGTGGGTGTTGCGGACATCCATCCAAAAGCGATGCTCCTCATCGGTGAGCTCGGTCTTCTTCTCGATGTGACCCCACCAATCTGCAAAGCCTTGCAGACGAGCGCACTCGGTCGGGGTGAGGCGGCGCACAATGTAGCGGACTAGTGCATCCGGGTAGGCGAGCACCACTCCCTGATGATGACCGGGGCAAGTGCCATTTGCGAGGGTCTTGCTTGTCTCCTCAAGGGACAGCTTCCCGACATCTCGAGTCGCTCCTTGGTCAATGCCGTAGGCCACAGCATGGCGGTCGCCTCTTGTCAAGGTAAACATTGGATCTCCCTCAGCGCCAACCCCCAAGCCGTTGCCCTTGCCGTCAGACTTGTCGCCTCTCTTGCCGGAGAAGCGAGTGGCTTGGTCTTGGATGGTGATGGGCTCAATGATTGCAAGACCGCCTTGATTTTTTGAGGGATTGGGGTCAGTGGTGTCGATAGTCCTCGACACCTCGACCTCTCTGCATCCGCTGTTGGGATTCTTCGACTTCATGCTGTTGGAGCTGAGAGGGTCGAAGCTGTAGGCAGTAGGCTGAAAAAGATACTGGTCTTGGACCGTGTTGAGGGTCGAGGCTCTCTCGGTCTGAATGAGAGCACCCTTGCCTGCGGCTCTGCCGTTGGCATCCGTATCACAGCCGGAGCGGACTACCATGGTATAGGCAACTGTGGGCCCGGTGTGGGTGCCGGATGTCCCGGTGTTAGATGTCAAGCTGACAGCCTTGTCGCCGCTCACTGCGAGATTGTAGAGGTCGCAGCCTATAGCATCCAACTGTCCTCCTGCTGTTTCTCCCTCTCTATCATCTGCAAGAGAGCCGCTCGCAGCTTCGGTGGTAATTGCTTGCCACGGCGCTCTGCCCTCCGCAAAATACCCTCGCAAGCCGTTGCGCTCAAATAGTATTTCTTGAGCCCCGGACCGGCTTGTAAAATCGATGACAAGGTGGATGCGTTTTCTTCTTTGGGGGACTCCCCAGTATTGAGCATCAAAAACTCTGTAAGCAAGCGACCATCTGTCTCCGCAGTAACTGTCGGCATATGCCCATCCCTTCTGTGGAACACTAGGCATAACGGCATCCGGCTCGATGATTTTGATGAGCTCCTCGCAGACCGCTTTGAAGTCTTCTCCTTTGTTGCTACTGAATGCTCCGGGCACATTTTCCCAGAGGCACACTTTTGGGTACTCTCCATTAGTTGCTTCCCTCATTTCTTTGATGATGCGGACTGCGGGCAAAAACAACTCACTGCGATGGTCTTTGAGACCCTTGCGGAGTCCCGCAGTAGATAGTCCTTGACAAGGAGATCCAAAGGTGATAATGTCCACAGGCTCGATGTCCGCTCCGTTGATTTTGTTGACATCCCCGAGGTGCTTCATGTTAGGAAAGCGACTCCTCGTGACTGCGATGGGATAGGGCTCAACCTCTGCCGCCCACACAGGCTCGATGCCGCACATCGCACCCGCAAGCGGAAAGCCTCCAGAGCCATCGAAAAGGCTACCGAGTTTAATGGTCATGCTTGTCTCTCCTTTGTCGTTTTCAATTGCTCACGGAACTCCAAAAAGCGGCGAGTGTAGTCGTAGCTCTCACCAAAGACCTTGAGCATAGCCTTGTGGAACTTCGGCTCGTGGATCTCTGCGAGAGTGAGCTCCTGCTCGAAATCCTTGCCGAAGGGGCACCCGGCGCATCCTGTCCGCTTCAAGCCCCAACTGTAGCAGTCGCTGTGGGTGAGACCATAGTGGGCATCATACTCAGCCTTGTCCGCATCAGTAAACCAGAACAAAGGACGATACTGGTCAGGACCTGCAAGGGCTTGAGTGAAGCAGGAGCTATATGCAGTAGCTCTCAGACCGCCCTCAGCCTTGCGGACTCCATAGCAGCCGAGGTCAAAGTCTCCTGCTTTTATGTATTTCTCAGCGGGCTTTTTCTTGGCATAGTAGCAGCACTTTGCGCTGATTTTGAACTGAGGCGGATGTGCCATCAAGAACTCCTTCAAACCTTGCACCCAGTCGATGTTGAGGCGGCCAGATTTGCCGTTTTCCATCTTCCACTCGTTGCACCACCACTTGAGGGCAGATACACATCGAGGGTATTTTGTCAAGAGCACCTCAAGAGGCTCGTCCTCCCACTGGAAGCCGTGCCTCTGTAGCCGCTCAATCATCTCTGCGACATACTTCGACCAAAAAGGGACACCATGCTCACGAACGCAGAGCGGGATAGGCTTGACTGGCGGATTGATTTGGATCTCGATGCCGTATTTCTCCTCGAGACGCCGGAGCTGTCGCTTCGTGGCATCATACTCCAGTCCAGTGTTGTGGAAGACAAAGGTCGTCTTGTCTTTGCCGCCGACCCGGATGATGAGGTCGAGCATGGCATCGCTATCCGCTCCGCCACTCACAGCGACCATGATGCGCTCATGATTCCGCACTTGCTGCAAGCACTTGCCGAGTGCATCCACGATGGTCAAGTTGTTTGGGGCTTGGTCGAGCAAGTCCGCCATCTTGATGTCGTTCATATCTATCAATCCTTCATATAAAAGTCTGTTGTGTAGCCGTCTGCACGGAGCAGGAGACCGGGAGCCCAGTCGATAGGCTGTCCCATGATGTCCGCCATCTCTCTCCAGTCAGTGCCCTTGGGGGCTTCTGCGACTACCTCGTCATGCACATGGAAGCAGATGGCAAAGCCTGCTCGGTCAAGACGGTCCATCGAGACCCGGAGGCAGTCGGCAGCATATGCCTGCACGATGTTCTCCACGAGCTTGCCGCCCCATGTCTCGACCTTTGCCCAGACACCTGACTGGCCTGCCTGCCCCATGAAGACTATCGAGCCGTCCTCAAGGCGAGCATCCCAGTAGGTGAGGATGCGACCAGAGGGCAGTCGGCAGCGGAGGGCATCAGCATCTCGCTTGTACATCACTCCGCACCGCATCTTGACAACGGTGCCGGGATGTGCTAGGGCTTTCTTTGCAGCCTGCTCAGCCTCTCGCCACAGTTGGGGGATGGTAGGAGAGGCGGCTCGCCATTGAGTCACGATGTCAGCCATCTCCTCCTCAGTGAGTCCCATCTTGTCAGCACCGAAAGCTTTCAGTGCATTGACTCCGCCACCATAGCCACAAGCGAGCTCTGCGACCTTGCCCTTCTGCCGGAGGTGTCCGTTGATGCCGTGCTTTTCTACTGGCACCTTGAACATCTGCGAGGCGGAGGAGCAGTAGATGTCACCGCCATCAGCAAAGACATCCATGCGCCACTGCTCTCCCGCAAGGTAGGCGATGACTCTCGCCTCAATGGCTGAGAAGTCCGCCACGAGGAAGGTGTGCCCCGGCTTTGCCACCAAGGCGGTGCGGATGAGCTGAGAGAGGACATCGGTCACATTTGGATAGATGAGCTCCAAGGTCTCAAGATCCCGAGCCCTCACAAGCTCACGCACCTCACCGATAGCCTCGAGGTGATTCTGCGGCAGATTCTGCAACTGCACGAGTCTGCCCGCCCACCTACCGGTCCGTGCCGCTCCATAGTACTGAGTGAGCCCACGGACTCGACCATCGGCACAGGCAGCGGAGAGCATGGCGGTGTATTTCTTGGTGGAGGTCTTGCTCAGCATCTGCCGGAGCTCAAGCACTCGCTTGGTAGAGGGGAGCACTGCCTTGTCAAGCAAGTCCTGCACTGCTGCCTTGTCGAGGGACTCGGCATAGATGCCTCTGAGACCGAGCCACTCCTTGAGCTGTGCCACACTGTTGGGATTTTCGAGCCCGGTCAGCTTCTGCATCTCCTGCACCAACTCGACACTGTAGTCAGCATCGACCGCAACAGCCGCCTCAGCGAGCTCGAGATCCACAGCGACTCCTCGCTCGTTGATGCGAGCATCGAGAGCCCAGATGCGCCGCTCGAACTCTGTCACCGGGTAGGAGGAGAGTCGAGCATATATCTGCTGACAGACCTCAACATCTCGGGCACAGTAGGAGCAGAAGCGCTCCCACTTGTCGGGTGCGTGTTCTGGCAGATTGCGAGTCCTGCCGCCGTTGGCTTTGGTCTGCTTGCAAGGCTTGCAAAAGTAGTTGATGAGGAGAGTGCCCTCTTTGATTTTCTGGAGGGGCAGGCCCAAGGCTGAGCCTGCCGCATCCAGTGAGAGGGGCAGTCCGTTGTATGCTGCCATAATCATGGTGTCCTCCCACTCCTCCGGGGGGAGATACTTGCCGAGCCACTTGCCAAGCGCCGCCCGCTCAAATGCTGAGTTGTGGGCGACCTTGATGACTCTCGGGTCGGTGAGCGCCTCGTAGATTTCCCACCAGTAGGGATCTCTGACCCAAGGGTCGGTCTCTAGAAAATCGTCAATAGTGAACTTGGTCACATCCAACAACCGAACAGGCTCGTCGTTCCATGCGTAGGCGATGAGGAGGATCTCGAAGTCGGGAGCCTCCACATATTTGAAGACTCCCGCCTTGATGTCCGTGCTTGAGTAGGTCTCTAGGTCAATGAACAGCCGCCGCTTATTAGCTGAGGAAGTCATCGCCATCACCATCAGTGAAGCCGTCATCGAATGCGGAGGAGGTAGCTACAGAGCCGCCCAGTGCCTCGCCATCGGCAAGCTTCTGCACACCAAGCAACTGAGCACTGATGCCCTTCTTGCCGTTGCGGCTGTAGCAGTAGAAATTGATGTGAGCTCTGCCGTAGTCGCCGGACTTCACCTCGTTGGGGTCGGTGATGTCGTTGCGGAAAGTGTCATACACGCCCGGCTTGCGGTCAGCCTTGGCGGACACTGTGATGACATAGCAGCCCTTGCACTCCTCACCGAACTCCTCACCATTGGCACGAGTGCCGTCACCATCTCGCAGGGTGTGGACAGGCTGAGCAGGCATGGACTGGGCACCGTTGCGAGCCACGAAGGTCTCACGAGCGGCAGCCATTGCAGCCTTGATTTTTTGGAGGGTGGTGGTGTCGCTCTTGGGAATCAGCAGAGTGACGGAGTACTTGGGCTCATCGCCGGGGTTGGATGCCTTGGGGGTGAAGACATTCAGGTAGGAAAAGCGGACCTTGCCAGTGACTACTTCTGTGTTTCTCATGATTAAAACTCCTTTATAATTAAAATGTTGATTTACTCGAAAGCCTTGCGAGAGGCTTCTTGCTGATTGTAGGCTTCCCGCTTGTCAGTAGCGGGAGCGATGGTGGGACTGCCGGGCTTGGTCACAATAAACTGGCTAAACAGAGCAGCCTCTTTCTTGCCGATGGACTTCTCCAGTTGATAGGGGGAGAGGAGCTCAGGCTCGGTCATATACTTCTCACGAGGCTGACTACTGGACAAAAGCTCCTCAACGAGCTCCGGGTCAGACCAAGACCTTGAGCCTCGACCCTCCACAACCTTATAGCCGGGGATCTCCTCGCCGCTCAGCATCTGGGAGAGTGCTCGCTCCTTGACAGCCTTGAGCCATCCAGTGATTAGGGGCTCTTGCTTGAGGATGTCAGCGACCATCCACGGCTGCATGGTCGGCACTGCTGCCTTGCCCTCGCCCAAGTTGACCACCTTCAAGCAGTCAGCGGCGAGAGTGGGACAGTTGCCTGCATGGGGGCAGAATCGGCAGTGCTCGCCGGAGCAGAAGTCACCCTTGCCTTGAGCGGCGAGCTCTGCGATGGGTGCAACTTCCTCACCCCAAGCCATAAGCTCATCAACAGTGAGCACCTCGGGGGAGATGTTATTGAGGCGAGGCTGAAAGATGTGCATCCCGACCTCGGTGATGTCATAGATGAGGCCATAGTCATTGAGAGCACCGAGAGCATAGAGCCGCATCTGGGAGTTGTTCTGTGCAGAGACTGCCACACCTTGACCATATTTGTAGTCAACGATGTCGAGCCGATTGCCTTGGATGATGATGCAGTCACCGGTCCCAAAGCCATCCGGCACCCATGGGGAGAAGTCGAGCCTCTGCTCCAGTAGCACCACGGCACTGCTGTCGGTGATGAGCTCCTCGAGGTAATCTGCATAAGCTCGAGCACAGTCGAGCATCTCGGCGGTCACTCCGTCATCTTGACCCTTGGGGAGGGGCGGATCGTTTTTAGATGCACCGCTCGCTACCCACTCAGCCACCTCATGGGCGAGAGTGCCCTCACGAGTGAACTCTGTCCCGGTGTTGGGGTACATGGTCGCCGCTACTGCGGAGGGTGGGCACTTGAGCCACCGGGCGGAGCTTGATGCTGATAGCACCGCATGAGCTCGGGTGCTGTGGTCAATCTTTTTGCTCATCTCAGCAAGCCCTCCTTGCACCACATAAGCTGCACCCACGCACCGATCCACAACATCGCCCACGCATCAAGCAGCAGGATGCCGACAAAGGCAACCTCTACCGATACATGACCGCACTGTCTGAGCACCACTACGAGGGCGCACAGGGCAATGGCTACCACCAAGCGGAGGAGCATTGCAAGAGTGGCTTTCTTTCTGTTGCGGCGCTTGACGACCTCTGCAAGAGCTCCGGCGGATGCCACTGCTCGCTGAGTCGCCTCGCTGAAGGTCTGCCGTTTAGGATTGCCTGCCTCGACAGCAGGATGGATCTCGGGACCGTTTTGCTTCTGTGTCATGCCGCCACCTCCTAGATTTTCTCAAGCTCTGCCATGACCTCGGCTCGCTTGTCCTCAGGGACAGCACTCACAGAGGCGGCGTACTTGTTGATGATTGCCTTGGCGGCTTTCTTTGCATCCGCACCCTTGGAGACTGCCAAGGTGACAGCTTTCTGGAACTCAGCCAAAGAGACAGGCTTGACTTCTTCGGTCGTTTCTGCTACCGGGGCAGGCTCTGCGGCGTTGGCGGTGTTCTCCTCAACCGGGTCGGCAGCAGGGATCTCCTCCGGCATCTTGATAGCGGGCACGAGAGTCTCGGCGATGACACTGGCCAACAGAGTGACCGAGCCCATCAGACCCTCCAACAGCTCCCGGTCTTCCTTGCTCAATTCGATGGTGATGTTGTTGCTCATGATGTTCTCCTTTCGGTTTTGTTTATTAATTGACTGTTTCAATAAGCTCGACCCGCTCGCAGCGGATTTTGCCATCAGAATGGTAGGGGGCACAGACTCCACAGAGCCACTCCCAACGGATGAGCACCTTCCAGATGGTGCCTGTGTAGTTATTCCTCACCCACTCAAGAGGAGCGACATTGACACCACAGCCGCACTCAGCACAGCGGTCAAAGCAGACATTTTCAGAGATGACCGAGCCGGGCTCAATCTTCCAGTCAGCAGGGGGGTCGTACTGTGAGCCAAAAGTCTTGTAGGCAATGTAGCCCTCAGCCGTGCGCTCAAAATGAGCCTCTAAAAAGTTGACTGTAGCGAGAAGACCCTCAGCCCTGCTCAGGTCAGCCCCTCTCAGGTCAGCCCCTCTCAGGTTAGCCCCGCTCAGGTTAGCCCCGCTCAGGTTAGCCCCGCTCAGGTTAGCCCCGCTCAGGTTAGCCCCGCTCAGGTCAGCCCCTCTCAGGTTAGCCCCGCTCAGGTTAGCCCCGCTCAGGTCAGCCCCTCTCAGGTTAGCCCCGCTCAGGTTAGCCCCGCTCAGGTTAGCCCCGCTCAGGTCAGCCCCTCTCAGGTCAGCCCGGCTCCCGGCAGGATCGTCAGCAAGCCACAGCTTGTGAGCGGTCAAAATCTCTTGCAGTTTTTCAGGTGTCATGATGTTCTCCTTTCGGTTTTGTTTAGTAATTGATAGGTTATTTTGACTCCATGCTTGCGCTCGAGGATTGTTGCGAGAGCGGCATAGATGCGCTCGGGGCTTGGTGTGTTTGAAGTTTTCATGGTCATGCTCCTTGTTGAGTTTTCTCAACTAATGGGGTAAAAAAATAAATGGGTATCGCTGCCACCGAGAACTGGAGAAGCTCAGCGGCCTTGGCCATCTCCTTGCGAGTCCACTCGGTGCGATTGTTCAGCTTTTGGCTCAGGGCGCACTCAGAGATGCCCAAAGCCTTGGCAAAAGCCGCATTTGTGGGGTAGTGGGTGCGGATAAGACCTCGTAATGCAGAGTAGTCCAACCTTTGACCCTCCTTTCTGTAAATTGTTGAGAAATCTCAACCGATGCCCATTATAGGGGCAGTGGAAGCATTTGTCAAGAGGGAAATTGAATTTTCT
>UZAT01300568.1_pt1 | contig 31842 bp, 30 predicted proteins | sample 2160861 | NCBI WGS metagenome assembly UZAT01 (sample SAMEA5138306, study PRJEB28736) | viral metagenome | reverse complement strand
TTATGTTTCAAGTCAGATAAGAATCAGATAATGAAAGGAGTGATGCCGAAACAGACTATTGCAACACCAATACAGAAAGGGGAGTTTAGAATGAGAGTAGCACTTTACCCACGTGTTTCCGGTCATGAGCAGGAGGAAAACTATTCCATACCGGAACAGATCGACAGAATGAAGAAGTATTGTGAATCAAAAGACTGGATGGTTTACAAGATTTACACCGATTCCGTCCAAACCGGAGCGGACATGGACAGGCCAGGTCTTCAGTCTTTGATTAAGGATTGCGAAGCAGGAAAGTTCGATATGGTTTTGGTGTACAAGCTGGACAGACTTTCCAGAAGCCAGAAGGACACACTGTATCTGATCGAGGATGTATTCGAGAAGCACGATGTTGGCTTTACTTCCATGACTGAGAACTTCGACACTTCCACACCGCACGGAAAATTCATTGTGGGCATCCTGGCAGTCTTTGCGCAGCTAGAGCGTGAGAAGATCAAGGAACGTACCACAATGGGCAAGAAGGCAAGAGCAGCCGAAGGCAAATGGCATGGATCAAAGTGGGTTCCTATCGGATACGATTATGAAGACGGCCTGCTGAAGCCAAACGAGTACGAAAAATTGCAGGTGCTTGAAATCGCAGACCTCTTCCTGAAGCGGACTCCGGTGCGGACTATCGCCACTATGATGACAGAGAAGGGCTACAAGCACAAGTACGGTGAATGGGATGCAAAGGCCATCAAGAGAGTATTGTCCAATCCGGTCAATCTCGGTCTGATAAAGGATGGTGACACACTTCACCCTGGACTCCATGATGCCATCATAGACCAGGAAATCTACGATGCTATCCAAGTCATTATGAACGAGAGAAAAGACCAGTACGGTTCAACAGCAAGGCCACACAAGTCCCTTCTGGCAGGCTTCCTGTTCTGCTCCCATTGCGGTGGACGATACGCAAGGCAGACCAACAGTGACGGAAAGCAATATTATAGCTGCTATTCCAGAAACAAGTCCCAGAAGAAGATGATTAAAGACCCGAACTGCAAGAACAAGAACTACAGGTCAGAAGAACTGGATGTAGCAATTCTTCTCGAACTGAACAAACTAGCCATCGACCCGGAATATGTAGAGCACGTTCGGAAGAACAAACCGAAAAATGATGTAAACGCAAAAATAAAGTCCATCACTTCAGAAATCGAGAAAATTGATTCTCAAATCTCCAAAATGATGGACTTGTACTCACTGGGAACAATCGACATGGAGATTATCTCCACGAAGGTCACTGAACTCAACAAAACAAAGACCGCGCTGCAAAGGGAAATCGACTCCCTGGACGTGCCGGATGCAGACGAAATGACTGTTGAAGAAATCCAGTCAATTGCTTCCATGATGAACGATGAAAAACTTACCTTGCAGGACAAACGTAACATTATCCAGTCCCTGATCTATTATATCGAGATTGACAACGACGATGTGCTAATCCATTGGAAATTCTAACCCAAAGTCATCCCTCAGTACCAGATACAAACGGCTGACTGGCAATCCCATAACATTGTAGAAATCGCCCTTGATCCACTCAACCGCTTTAGCACCAAAGGCAGTCTGGATTCCATATCCTCCTGCCTTGTCGTACCATATTGGGACACTTGCCTTGTCAAGTGTCCTAATATGGTACATAACCAACTGGTAGGTGTTACTATACTACCATAATTTTCGAAATTATCAATCCCCAATAGGAGGTAATACCCATGAAAACCGTAGGACAAGTGATAACCTACCTTGAAATGGAACTAACGGATGCCTATGAGATGCACGAAGAAGCCAGAGGGAAGGATAAGCAGCAGGCTTTGCTTCACTTAATCCGGGCAACTACAATTCTGGAAATTTTGGAAGCAATCAGGGAATAAAAAAAGAGGGGAGCAGGCCGAAGCCTACTCCCCTTTTCTTATTTCTTCAGATACTTTGCAGATGCGAAGCCAGTATATTTTACACCCTTATGGGTAAACTGGATAGCGAGCCAGAGCGTATCCATCCATTGCGTGTAGTAACCGTAGCACAGGACTTTTGTTCCCTTCGGAATTGTCACCATGATTTTCTTTGCTGTTCCTGCGCCATGTCTGACATTCAGTGCGGATGCAGTGACCTTATACATTCCGGCAAGGGGCTGTGAAAAACCTCTTGCGCTGTCCTTTGCTCGGACTTCGGTTGTGGCTGTGGAGGGCTTTGCAGCAGGTGCTACAGGCTTTTCTTCCTTCACTTCTTCCTTCACTTCTTCCTTCGCACCATTGGCCTTGGAAGCATAGTCCGGAAGGCAATAGCCACGGATGTACTTGCCGTTCACACTCAAAGTTCGATAGTTCACGGAATCGGAGATATTACCTTCAACAATCTTCATGGTGTTGCCGGAGATATAAGCCACGATTCCCACATGATCCGGATTGCCAGTGTTGTCACCATTGCCGGAATCACCCCAATCATACATGACAACATCAGCCAGCTTGGGAACGTAGTTGTCCTTTTCCTGCCATCTACCCTTCTTCTTGTACAGTTCAATCATCTTTGCACAACTGCATTCAGTCGGCATAATGTCCGTCAGACCGCACAGGATAGCCACAGCGGACACATACGTTGCACACCAAGCATCTGTATACTTGACAGAATATCCCCGTGCAAGCGGCTTGTGAGCGTTGTAGACATCAATGATCTTCTTGTGTGATCCATCAGCTTCCTTGCAACCAAGGTACTTTTTCGCCGTGCTGACAACTTGATTTCTGATTTCATTTTCAGTCATTGTTCATCAGTCCTTTGCTATAAAGTAAAAGTTAGGGGCTATCCGAAGATAGCCCCACTGTGCTTAGTTCAGTTTGTTCTTCTGCAGCATATCGACAACAAAGGTCTTGAGCGCAGACACACCAGCCATAGCCGCACCCAGCAGAGCCGCCTTCAGTGCCGCTTCATCCATGCCTGCATTTGCGGTGGCAAAGAAGGTAACAAAGAAACCCTCTGCGAAAGTCCAGGCCGCACGAGTAATCAGATTCATCCAGTTAATGTTCATAGTTTTCATCCTTTCATTCATGATACTTTTTCAGGTGTTCGATTTCTTCTTCCATCACCGCTTCGTTCTTTTCCAGATTGTAAACTCGCTCGATAACCTTGTTGTGTTTCTCGACCTTCGCTTCCAACTGTTCTAAGCGGTAATTTGTCAATTTGTTAGCTGTGAGAATACCAGCGTAGGAACCGACAAGTGTTCCCAATAGGGATAAAAGTGCCACAATCACTGCTTCACTCATATCTCAAAATCCTTTCTGTTATGCTGTTCTGCGCCATGCAGAGATTTGTATATAAGGCGGCATATTGTTGTGTGCTTCGCTGCCGCCTGTTTCAACTGCACCATAAGCCAGCGAAGTACCCGCTGTGGTGTACCATGCCTGACTTTTTGTTCCTGCTGCATGTTGGGAATAAACAGAACCGTGGGAATGGGCTGGGATCTGGTTGACCGTCAGTTCCACTTCCCGTTCACCGCCAGTCAGACCGATTTGTCCGGTTGCTCCAGTGAACCAAGGGAATGCGCCTTCGATTCTCGCCCACGTTGTTCCGGGGAACAAAGTGCTGGGGTTCGTGTGGTTATATGCCAGATAGATACTGCCCACGGGATAAATCGCATCAAAGATCGAACCAGTCAGCTTGCCAGTGAATTCAACATCCATAGCAATTTCCAAGGCATTTTCTTTTTCTGCTACCTTGCCAAACGCAAAGCCACGACCGGACTCATGCCAGTTAATCAAGGTGAATGCTGTTGACACACTGGTTGTCCATACAGCAGTATTGTGCGAATCATTGACCGTCAGCATGACATCGTGGGAAGTGTTGCCATCGGCTGCAAAGATGACTTCCTTGTTGGTGAGTGTCACTACCTTCGCTTGAGAGAATTTCTGCACATACTTACTCTCATCTTCTGTTGACTTCTTCACCTTCAGCGATACCGTTGACCCTACGGCATTGACAGCCATTTGAGAAACGGCAACAGAAAATGTTGCTTTGCAGTAGTCACCTTGATCATTTTCAGTTCCGTCCGAATTGCACCGACGAACAGTGAGCCTGCTGATTGACGGTGCGTTGTAATCCAGCACCGTCATGGTGTAAGACCATGTTGCAGTTCGTCCACGTTTATCTCTCACTGTGACAGTCACCACAGAACTTCCGGCAGCGGTCAGAAAACCTGTGGTTGCCGGAGATTTGTTATATGTGACACCATTTGCGGTGATCGCATAGGAAGCAATTGGGGAACTGTAAGCCAATGTGACCACTGGTGTAATTTTGATCCTGGAAAGGCTCTTGACTGGTTTTCCATAGATATCGCCAACACCAGAAACATCTTCAAGAGTTGCAGACAGTGACGGTTTAACACTTGCTGGGACTGTTACTGTAAATCCGGTGTATTTCGTGCCTACCAATGTAGAACCACTGTATGTATCCACGTAGATTCGGCCGGATGCACTCGTTGCCGCTGGAATATCATTCATGAATTCCAGTGGAACCGCCCATGTTGTGCCAGTACCAACACCAGTAGCAATCGTGCCACTCCTATTGCCGTATTCATAGCGGACAGTGTGTGTGAATTTAGAGGACTCCCGGTTCATGTGGATGGAGAATGTTTCGCCAAATTCACCCACATTTGCCGTAGAGTCCGGCCATGTAACAAGAGAGGGCTGTGATGCACGCGCCAAGGTGTCCAGTGTGAATCTTTGAGTACCGTGGCAGTTTGGCAACGTCGTATAGATGCCAGCGTGTGCATAGACTTCGAAACTCCGTGTTCCATCATCTTCGTGCGTGAATGTATAAGTGCCGTTTGCAACCACACTACCAAGGTCCAATCTGATATACCTGCCAGACGAATGCGGAAGACTGAAAACGGTTTCACCATCAAAGGTTAGCTTGACATTTGTGGTGTTGACATACTGACCGCTTGTGCCGCCACCACGCAAAGTCCACGATATTGTCGTTGTGTTGTTTCCCAGACTCCGGCTGATTACAGACCACACAAACTCAAGTGTTCTAGTGCCATCAGTTAAAGTGAATCCATTGGTTTGGAAGCTGCCGCTTGATGCCATCTTAACCACCTACCTTCAGAAACGATAACGAACCATTTGAGCGAGGAACAAAGGCAAAGTTGCCGAACTGCGCTCTTTCGTTGACATCGATCATAATGTTGCCTGTATGAAAATTCACACCATCCCACCAACCGAACTCCTGACCGTCTTTCTGGAAGCGGATAATGTCGTTGTCAAGCACAAGTTCCATCTTGCCCTCTCCAGCCTTGATGATAAGTCCGTTTGTGCCGAACTCGAAGTGTTTTTCCAGATTTTCAGAAATGGATTGCACTTCACCGTTGATATTGGTTATCTGTTCCGTATGCGTTTGGAAGTTCATGCTGACCTGATCTGAAAGAAGCGACAGTTCACTTTCCGTTTCCTGCTTGAATGACTCTTGGGCATAGAACTGTTCTTCTATTTCGTCCTCTACACCACTAAGAGTGCCGGACACCTCAACAATCTGATCCGTTGCTGATTTGACTCCCATGGTGATACGATCAGTGAGAACTTCCAACTCACTTTCCGTTTCCTGCTGGAATTGGATAGTGGCTTGCATATTAGATTCAATATCACCTTCAGCAGCAGTAATCCGGGCAACAGCATCGTCAACTTCCTCTTCAATGGCCTGTTTGAACGCATCACTGGCAGTTTTATACTCGACAAGATCGTCCGATACAGTTTTAATATCACCTTCGACTTTGGTGAACTTAACCGTTGTAGATTGGACATTGGCAGTGATCTGGTCTTCCAACTGTTGGATTTCACTGCCGGCTGATTTCTTGTATGATTCCAGATCATTTCCGACCTTGGTGATGTTTTGCTCGTTGACAGTGACTTTGGCTGTTATCGAATCTTCCAGCAACTGAAGTTCGGTACTTGCATCCTTTTTGTATTTGTCGAAATCGTCACCAACCTGCTTAATGCTTTCCTCGTTGACGGTGATTTTCGCAGTGATTTCTTCCTCCAGTAGCTGAAGTTCATTGCGCGAAGTTCGCTTGAATTCCTCCAGACTTTCCTCTGTTTCCGTGATCTTATTTTCATTGGCAGTTACCTTTGCGGTAATATTATCTGCCATGATTTTCAGTTCACTCTGGACAGTCTTTTCGAATTCCTCCAAGTCAGAGGTTTTCGAATAGCTTTCAAGTGCAGACAGGATAATTTCCTCAGTGTCACGCATAATTGTCGTGTACTGCTCTTTGATTTCGCTGCGAAGCGAAGATTCTACAGAATCAGCCTTGTTTCTGGCATCGGTCGCAATGCCCATCAACTCTGCAAACGTTTTGCCGAACTGGTACTTGCGCTCCAGATCGGTAGCAGTACGCGCACCTTGCCTGTCTTGCTTAGTACTCACATAAAATCCCTCCATTCAAAGAAAAGGAGGACTATCGCTAGTCCTCCTTCCAGTTACCACGAAATATCACCCTCGGCTGTTACGTCGAAGCCCAGCTTCCGCAAAATAGCAATCTCTTCCTCAAAGGAAATATCATTACGACCATTCAGATATTCGATGATTTCATAGTTTTTATCATCATAGGAAGTGTACTCACTCTTGTACAGGATCAGCTTCGTGTAGTAGTCGGCATCCAGACTGTCGATATATGCCTGAACCTTTGCTTTTCTGCTGCCGCTGATCGACTTGCCATATTTGTCTTTGTCCGCGCTGATATCGTAAAGATCAGCGGAATACTGCTTGTAGGAATCGTAACCACCGACAGCCTTTGCAACCGCATAGTTTTCGGGATTATCGAAGGCATAGCTGTATTCTTCCCTGTTGCCCCAGTATTCCTCCGGGGAAATGCCGAGTCCGCTGGTTACTTCTTTCTGACGCTCAAGTTCCTTTTCCGTTACCTTGCGCCAGCCAGGTTCTGCACCCTCTCCTGCATCCTCTCCCGGTTCATACCATCTGTAATGGTTCGTACCGTCAGTAGCATAAGGAGCATCCCCGGCAGCCTTGGTGACTTCATACTTAGTTACCTGTTCATCAGAAAGTTTCTGCCACTCGCCCTCGTCATTCTTCATGTACATTCTGTCTCCGATTCTTGCGTACTCACCCTCATAGGAAATATCCTCATAGGTTGCAAGTCCTTTCTTGGTAAGGGCAACGATCCGGCTTTGGATATCCCGTACCTGGTCATACTTTTCCGCAGAGGAAAGATCGCTGTTCTGAATCTCTCGTTTCTGTGCATAGAGGTCAGACAGTTCGGCATTAACAGAGTTGATGTACTTGTACATCAGCTTGTCTTCGTCCGTGGCCTTGCTGGATTTTGCGTTGGTTGTAAGTTCTTCCTTGACATCGTAGAAGTCAGAAACATTCTGATTGTTTATTACGCTGTCAGTCGTGAACTTCGATTTTGCAGGAGCCAGGACGTTGCCAAGGAAGCTGTTATCTCCGCTTTCTGCTTCAGGAGTCAGCATCGGCAGGAAGGTATCGCCAACACCACCGCTATACTGGTCAAGCAGATAGTTGATTTTGTACGGGCTGAAATTCAGCTTTTCGCCCAGCCACTTACTGATAGCATCGGTGCTTTCGTCAAACTGCTCGGCAGCCGGCAGGTCTTGTAATCTGGTGGGAACAAGGTCTTCACCGTACCAGGTTGTATTGCTTGCAGCTTGGAGAATCGGTGCAAGAATGTTGTCCTCTATAGGATTGTTAGGTGCAAGGTTGGAAGCAAGAATGTCAAGGAAAGTCCACAGATCAGCTTTGTCATCACCTGTAATCAGGTTTTCCATCTGCTCAAAAGCACTCTGAACGACTGCCAGTGTTCTGCCCTTGGGGATTCTGACAAACTTACCGTCACCGTACTTGCCGACAATGTAATAGTTCTGCTTTACATAGTCGGACAGTTCTTCGTATTCATCGTCATCATCCCACATGAGATTGTTCAGCAGGATCGCAGGAAGACCGGCCACCGCAAACTTTGCGATAAGCTGCACTGCTCCTTTGAATCCGTTCATTTTTGCTTCACGTAAATTTCTTGCCTGCTGCACAACACCCTGTAAAGAAGCGTTCAGGAAGGTTGCACCGTTGCGGTTCAGGAATTTTGTCAGCTTGCCGCCTGCAGCAAAGTTCGTAGTGACTCTGGCCGCATCCAGCATGGACACTTCAATGCTTCGGCCTGCTTCACGGCTTGCGATATACTCTGCCAGTCTGGGAGTCCGCTCAACAAAATTGTTAATCTTACTGATCCAGCTAAGAGGAGGAATGCCCAGCAGCTTCCGGACACCCTTTTCCTCCGTATCGAAGGAATTGTTCTCACCATCGAAGTAGGTGTTGTCCTCGCCACCGTTCTCCATGTACTCTCTGAACCATTTGCCATTTTTAGCAATCTCCCAGGTAGCTCTCGGAAGATTTGCATAGGTTCTCACAGGATGCTGGGAGTTAATCAAGATATCCTGAGTATCCTTGATAGCATTGGTAGCCATGAATACAGGGTTATACTCGGTCAACAAACCACGATGGAAATTACTGATTGTGTTTGTAACAGGATTCGTATAGGACATCAGATCGCTGGCAGGCTTCATGGCATTGTACATTTCATCGGTAATCTCAAAAGTGACTTTCTCACCATTCTCAAATACCGTGAATGTAGGCTTCTTGCCGTTCTTGCCTTCCTGAAGCAATCCTTCGTGATTGTCCACGCTGTCAATGACTCCATCTATATCCGTCTGTTCCTTGGAAACGGTAGTTCCCAGAGTGTTCTTCAGTTCCACACCAAAGCTATTCTTTGCAATAGCCTTGTAGGTCTGCAAGGTGCGCTGCGCCATGGTATCAAACAGGGGAAGGATATCGCTGTTGCCGCCTGTTGCCCTCTTGATAGGAGCGTTGACACTGGTTCTGCCGGTGTCCAGAGGAACATCGATATTCAGACCCTTGGTATCAACTCTGCGGATCGGAACATAATGGGGGTACATTGCCTGCCACAGATCAGCAGTTTCTTGAGAGATAACACCATTGTTGACCATCATAGTCCGCAAGTGGCTGTTGTATCTGTACACATCCTGCGCCCATCTGCGGAACTCAGGGTTCTTTTTACCAAGCTGTACCGCAATCGCTCTGGACATATCCGCTGTCACGGAATCTCCAAAGACAGCCTTGTTCGGAGTGTCCTCATACCGTTTTTCCAGAGTCATTCTGTCAACGTTCAGCCAGTGGTACAGATATTCGTAGAACTCCTTGGTCTTCCCGGACTTCTCCACTTCCTTACGAATGGAATCCAGAGACTTCACGTTCTCAGTACCGTTGCCGACCATCCGCTGCGCCATGGACTGTGCGTATCGAATGAAGTTCCACTTGGCCTGCAGGCCGCGGTTCTTGGTTTTCAGAGCCAAGTCCTCAAACACCATACCATTGTCAAAAACATTCTCCTTGACCATCGACCACAGGCTATTCTTCTTCTTTTCCACCTTCGGTTCTTCCACAAGAACGGAAGCTGTCTTCTGATCAAACGGCTTATCAGCCCTGACCATCTTCGGCTCTTTCTTGCGCTTCGGTGTGATAGCTTCATACTCTTCCTTGACAGGGGCAACTTCTGCAGGAGCAACATTCTGTGCGACAGGAGCAGCCACAGGAGCGATTTCTTCCATGGGAGCAAACTGGTCAGCGGTTGCCATGAAGCTGTCAAAGGCTTCTCTGGAATACTCGTTGATTTCTCTCTCCTTCAGGAAGTTAATGTACTCCTGATTCGGAGGAACAGGCTCACCCCATACACCTGTGTAACCATTCACAAGTCTTTCATGGAGAAGAAATTCAATGCGTTTGGAAACTGCATTGTTCTCTTTTCCATCGTCCTCAATAATGGCATTCACACCGTCCCGAATCTGGTCATAGGTATAGCCGTAGGTATCTTTCAGCCACGCAATATCTTCCGTTGTATGCCGCTTTGTACCCATCCAGCCCTTTTCACCGCCAGACTCATAGTACACATCACCGTTGAAAATCTTTTCGCCCGGTACTGTATCGTTCAGATCGCCCATCATTCCAAGAGCCGCATCCATGAAGAACGGCTTCACTTCGGGATTCTCATACTGATAGGCTTTGGCCTTCCGATCCTTTGCAACCTTGTCCATATCTCTGCCAATGAAAGGATCAGGAGTGGATTCAGGCTTGCTAGGCTCATAGTACGGTGCATCCATTTCCGGGGGAGCATCTTCATCACCGATACTGTCCAGCCGACCAGACTCAGATTCAGAGATTTCATCCTCTAATTCTGCAATTCTGGACTGCACTTCTGCGTATCTGGCATTGACACTTTCAAACTCAGAGAAGTCACCAGCGTTCGCCATATCCATCATACGGCCTTCCAGTGTTTCCTTCTCCTGCACCAGACTGTCAAGTTCAGCCTGGGGAGTCGGTTCATCAGGGAACATATCAGCTTCGCTTACAGGTTCGGGAACAGGTGCAACTTTTTCCGTTTCGGAAACGGTTGGTGTCATTTCGTCGCCAACTGCCGTGGAATCCTCGGTGGTTGTTGCATTTTCTGCAACAGGTGCAATCTCTTCCGCTGTTTCCAGCGCAATGTCCTTGCCGTACACATTGTAGTTGCCGTACTGCTTCTGCTGCTGATCAGCGTTGGACAATGACTGCCGAATATCAACCTCTTTTCTATCGAACCGCTCTGTAATAGGAATGACATTGCCTGCATCGTCATAGGTGACAGTTTCCGCAGACTTAATCTGGCCGGATGCAAACGGAATCCAAACAGTATGGCCTTCGAGCGTAAACTTGCCGCCAGTATCTTTGATGCCATCATAGCCTAAGTGTTTCAGATAATCCGTAACAGAGTCAGGGATAGATGTCCAGGCATGAGTTGTATTGTTCTCAAGGTCACTTCTCAGGCGCTCAGCAAAATCATAAGCATCAATGCCGTTCTTATCCCACATATCGCTCTGCATATTCTGCCGAACGTATTTGGATTCGTCCTGTTCTTCATACCACGCTTCAAGATCAGCAATAAACTGTTCGTCAACCGTAGCGGTATCAAAGGGCTTTCTGATTCTCAGGAAAGTATCATATACTTTCTCATGCTTAGCATTGGGGTCTTTGAAGTACAACTCGCCCATGCCATTAACTTTCTTGAACTCTTCTGTAACACCGGCCATTTCCAGAACATCAAGAAATCTTGCTTCCTCATTAAACAGGTTTCCGCTGTTAAGCCATTGCTCCGTAAGTGCCTGGATAGCATTGCCCCTTGCTTCTTTAAGCTGCCATTGGAAGCCGCCATTGGCTTCGTTTGTATCGGGATCAAGAATCAGTTCATTATCGCCATCCCAATTCTCACGAAGCTGTCCCGCTTTTTGGGTAATTCTTCTTCTTGCATCAAACGGCAGGTAACCCCATGCCCGGTAAAGAGGAATGTCCCTATCAAGAACCTTGATTCTGAACTGCGTTTCGTAGCGGTCATAATCAGGATCATAGGCCATGGATGTATCCTGCTTGGACTTGGAGTAATTTTCTGCAATTTCCTTATTGTCAGTAAAGAAAGCCATCGGGCCAGAAGTTGCTCTTTCAGGCAGGAATACATTTCCAACTCTGTCACCACGGGCAGTACCATGATACGCATGAATGGTATATCCTCTCCGCTTTGCCACCTGCTCCATAATCTTTCGTGCTGTGTCCATGTCACCGCTGTTGACAGCATCAAGATAGGTTTTGTCAGTTTCGGCATTGCTCAAGGAATACCGGATATCGGGATTCTCCGTAGGCTTGGCATTGTCCACGTTCTTGATCTGCTCCGGATAGAAGGCAATGTATACCTGATGCCGTTCACCGTCTGCATTGACTCTGCCGCCACCGATATGGGTAATACCGTCATAGCCCATATCTTCAATGGCATACATAGCCGTTTCAGCAGCTTCCCACCGGGGATACTCGTTGTCCTCGAAGTATTCCTCCATAGCACGGAAGAAGTCTTCATTCGTGCCGCTTTCGGGGAACTGAACGTCAGGCATTGCTTTCGCCCAGGCGGCAGGATCAGCTGCAGCATCCATATCAATGGGATTCTTGATATTCAGGTAGGTTTCATATACCTGCGGATTCTTGCCCTTGCCCTTCTTGGTGTAGGATTCTCCAATGGTCTTGGAATCGGTGAAGTAAGAGCCAGTACCAAACAGACCATAGTTTGCTTTGCCGTAGGGGTCAAAGACAGTATGTCCGCCCTTGGAAGTGCCATGGTACATGACTTTCAGATTGCCGCTTTCATCCCGGACAACGGAATCTTTGAAGAACTCCTGCTGTTCGCCGGAAAGCTGTTTGCCGTTGGAATCGGAAAGGGAATACTTGACATTTGGACCATCTTGTGCTACTTTGTTGTCAAAGTCGGAATTCTGCCCCGAACCTTTGATTTTCAAAGAGTTCACTTGGACGTTTCCGACTTTTTTTATTTTTCCATTTGTGGCATACAATATCGTTCTTCCATCAGCAGCTTTGGCAATATCTACCGTAAGATTGTAGATGTTGCCATTTTTTTGGTTTATCACATTTGCGTTCCGGTGCAGCCAGCCGTTTTTATCCAACCATTGATGATTGTTTTCGTTGGTGTGGTATGGCAGATTCTCTTCGGAAACGCTCACGATTTCGTCAATGTGAATCACAGCCAATTTGCTGATATTGTCGGAAGTCGAAGAAAGTTTATCCAACACCTTGTGGTTGGATGCTCCGTCCTTCGTAACTCTATCATCAGGTCTGGCAAACTGTAATAATGTGGTATTGCCGTTTTCGTCCACGATAGGCAAGATAAACGGATCATTGGCCGCTCTTTCGTTTACCTTCTCCTTTAACTTTTCACCCCAATTTCTAGGGGGAGTACCGTCAAAGAAGTCAGTATCGAGTAGGACTGCGTTATCAAAACGAGTGCCGTTCGAGTCGGTAAACGACTCAGTAAGAGCATACTTGGTATCAGTCTGTGCCTTGCCAGCTTCCCGGTATGCCTTATCGAATGCTCTCTTGACCTTTTCCAGTTCTCTTGCTTCCTTGCTGCCTGCCGTGGCAACCTTCAGCAGATACTTCACTTCATCGTAAATCTTCTGGAACACATTTCTGTTATTGACAGACAGATTGTTGATGAAGTCAGAGTCAGTAAACAGGTAGTCACCCACCAGATCAGCAGTAAGTTCTGCATCCACGTTCGCCCCTTCGATGCCCTCATACAGCTTCGTCAGAGAATCGTATCTGCCCTGATAGTCACCCTTGGTCTTGGCATACTCTACCACGGCATTCTGCAGTTCCGTGTAAAGGTCAGTGCCTTCCAGAACGTGCGTAATCTCATGGCCTACAATGGAGTTCAGAGCCTTGGAAGACTGAATATTGACGGTAATGCCGTCCTTGGTTACATAGCCATTGACAGCCTTGCCATCCACCGCAAAGCCGGAAGTTTTCAGTTTTTCATTGTTGGTGAAATCAAAAAGAACACCCTTGTCTGCGGATATCTTTGCGACCATATCCACAAATTCGTGTGTTCTGTTTGTGTTATTCAGGATGCCACTGTTCACGGCCTTTTCAATGACTGCTTTCTGCTTGGTGTCGTACTTGGACAAATCAGCTTCAAATGCCTGACCTCTCCGGGATCGCTCATTGTAGCTTTCGATCAGGCGGTCACTTCTGACCATTTCGGACACCGACTCGCTCAACTGCTGTTTCAGCAGATTCTTGTTGGAATTATTCTGGTTTGACTGAATGGTTTCCTTGAGTTTTGCCAGTTCTTCCTTCAACTCTGCCCTGCGGTCAATCTGCTCACCGGTCATTTCGCCTTGTTTCATTTTGTTCAGAGTGTCAAACTCTTCCTGCAAGGCTTTCTGCTGCTCTGCCAGAGCATTTTCGCTGTCAACGGTCTCCTTGTATCGCTGGTATGTTTCACCGCCCAAAACTTCTTCGATAGTGTCTGTGGAGATATAGCCCTTCTCCATATCCTTTTCGACCTGGGCTTCGATCTTGGCCTTTTCCTTTGAGGTCAGCTTCTTGCCATCTTTCTCAGCTTCGGCAATTCGCTTTTCGATTTCCTTCTTGACAACAGCCTGCTCGTTCTGAGTCTGCCCAGTAATGAAGTCAGTCTTGGAAGTATTGGCACTGTGCAGGCTGGGAGCCTGTGCAATGCCACTCGTTACCGCACCGACAACAAACTGCTCAAGCAGATTTTCGTCTTTCAGAATCTTGCCTAAGTCTTCCTCGGACATATAGGTGAGCTTCTTACCGATTGCCTGTGCAGTACCGGCAATCACTTCTTCAAAGCCTTCTGCGCCAGCCTTAATGCCGAACTCTGCTGCATTCTTAGCCAGGTGGCTCGAAAACATACTGGATACCTTTTTTGCCAGCAAATCGTCAGCACTGGACAAACCAACGCTAAAGCCAGTAGCATTGATCGCTCTGCCCAGACCGCCGAACAGCAACTCAGACAAGGCATCGGCAGCACCAGAGATTGCACCATAGAGAGCCGCTTCCTCGTCCGTAGCACCGCCCTGATAGGCTTCGCCCATACCTGAACCCATACCGCTCAGACCCATAGTGCCTGTGGTAAGTGCGGTCACACCGCCTGCACCCAGGCCGGCTGCAGAACCGATGCCGCCAGTGGCAATGATGCCGCCAACCTGACCGACACCTTGCATGACAGCATCGGAAGTCCGACCCAGTATGGAATACTGGTTCAGATAATCTTCCGCGCCTTTGCTAAACTTATCGACCAGATTGACGGATGCTCTCTTGCGTACACCTGCGGCATATTCGTCCTTGCCTGCAAGATCGGCAACACCGGCAATACCGTAACTTACAAGGTCACCAATACCTTCACCCAGACCTGCGATACCCTTAACAACGTTAAGTCCGGCATCACCGGCAGTACCTAAAATGGTCTTTGTGATATCTCCGAACTGGTATCCATCATCGAAAACACCCTTCTGGAAGAAGTCAAGGCGGCTTTCTTCTTTTTTGGACTTCACAGGAGCGATATCGTCTTCATCGTCCCTCTTGACGGTAGAAATAAAATCATTGTCTTTCTCCTTTTTCATTGTGGGGAGAGTGACAGTGGTTTTCTTCTCGTTTTTCAGTTCGTCCATCTTCTTTTCCCAATAGGATGTAGTAGATGTTACGGAGGGTGCTTTCGTCTCTTTCTCTAGTTCGTCCAACTTCTTTTTCCAGTAATTAGACAAAGCAATCCCTCCTTATGTGTATTGGTGACCCTTCGGGTTGTATATGCCTTTCAGCTTTGCTGCTTCTTCTTTCGTAAGCGCACCATTTTTCTGTCCAATGGCGATTTCAGCCAAGACCTGTGACTTGCTCTTTCCAGATGTGATCATTGCGTTAATATAACTGGTTGCGGTGGCATAGTTGTCAGTTTTAGTTTTTACAGGCATCTGGAACTCAGCGGTTTTCTTGGTTGTATCCTTTTGGACTGATGTCTTTTTACTACTGCCGCCACCGCTGGATTTAGGTTTTTTAAGTGCCATCTGTTCATCAAACTGCCGCTTTTCTTCGGCAAGCTGCTTTTCCTTGAATGCCATTTCAGCTTCCCAGTTCTTCTGCTCCTGCTCAAGCTGCTTCTTCTTCATTTCAAGATTCTGAATCTCAAGCTGGTATTCCTGTGCATCCTTCTTCTTGAGTCGTGCAATTTCCTCGTTGAACTGGCGAATGCCCTCCTGGTATTCCTTCTGCTTGAGTTCGTATTCCTTGTTGAACTGACGGACAGACTCATTGTACTGCTGATTGAACTGACGGATTTCCTCGTTGAACTGCTTGATGGAAAGTTCGTAGTTCTGGTTGTACTGTCTGACATCCTCTGCGAAACTCTGCTCATACTGACGAATCTGTTCAGCCTGGGCATTTTCGTGGTTGATCTGATTGAGAACATCCAGATAGCGGTTGTAGTACATATTGTCCATTTCAACCTTCTTATTGGCCTGCTCCAGAATCAGATTGTTCTTGTACTGGAATCCCTCTAAGGAAAGTTCAAGCTGTGTCTGCAATGCCTGATATGCAATCTCAGCCAGAGCCGCATTGTTCTGAAGTCTGGCATCCTTAATGGCATTGTTGTAGTTCAGCACCGCCATATTATAGGACTCTCTTGCCTGGGCAACTCGGTTCTGGTATGCGTTGTACATACCGACCTGAGAACTTTCACTGAAGCCAGTTCCTGCCATGCCTGCTGCGGCCTGCTGTTCCGCTGCCACACCGTACTGATTGCTCTGCTTCTGCCAGTCCACATAAGCACCGCTCTGTTCCTTGGTGTAGTCCTTGTGAGCCTGGTCTTTCTGCTGTTCAATCTGCTCAATGGTGAAGTCGGTCTGTTCCTGCTGAATCTGACTCTGCTGGTCTGCCCACTGTTTGGAAGCATCGATCTGAGCCTGATAGAAATCATCAGACTGGTTAATCATTCCACCGTAGGTCTGTTCCAGTTCGCTCAAAGCCTGCTGTTTGTCAGACTCCACCTGGCCAAACCGTTCATCATCGTAATTGATATCGTAATTGTTTGCTGCCATCTTCTCACCTCTTTACATAGCCGCCAATGAAACATTCCAGAGTCACAGTTTCAAGGCTGAATCTGGTATTGGAATGGAATTTAAGCTGGATATCCTTAAACTTCTTCCGCTTGATCCGGCTGACAAAGTAGTCAGTTACATTCTTGTATGTGCCGATCAGTTCAAAGTCCGTATCCTCCAGCTTCGCATAGACGGAAATATCGCCAGTCGCTTCTGCCACGCAACCTCTTTTGTTGGTGGTCTTCAGCTTGTGCGGATTCTTGAACTTGTCCTTCGGTGTCACCCAGTAGCTTTCTACATTGGCCTGCGTATCCGTCAGTGTGTAGATACCGTCCTCTGTTCCAAGGTACAGAACACCGCCCTCTACCCGAGTGCAGGTGATTTTCTTCCCCAAGTCCCAGAAGAACCAGTCGTACTCGATGTGATTCTCATTGGAAAATACCGCTCTGGAATCAGCCAAATACACTCTGCTGCCGATGAACACCAGAAGATACCCTTCCCATTCTTCTAGGATCATGTTCTGGTAGTCGGGTTCAGAAATTAACTTCCGGTCAACCAGTGTGCTTCTGTGTGCAACAACCTGCTCCGTAGTCACATCACCACTGATACCTTCCATTCCTCTTTCGGAAAAGAACACAATGTCATCGTTGAAGTTGATAGCCTTGCCGATACAGCCTATACTGACACTGGAATGCGCGGAAGGATAGATTTTGCCGTACTCGTCATCAAGTGTCGGCACATGGTAAAAGACCGTTGTGTTGGCTTCAGAAGGCTCACGGAACACCCACAGTGCGTTATTGCCTGCAACCAGACCTTTGATCTGTGCAGAGTCCATGCCCTCCCGGTAGTAGTCCAAGTCACTGACATAGCCGGGATCGTTCAGACTGCAGTGCCACACCACATTGGGATAGTCCTTATAGCCGCTGAAGAACACTCTGTTGTCGAACACCTGAAGCAGAGTGCATTCCAGAATCGCCTTCTTGTACTTGGGAACAGCTTTCTTGAACTCGATGGATACGTTGTCCTGTCCAGCCGTCAGAGGGGCATCAGGAGGGGAAGTGATAAACGTGATCTTTCCGTCCGCATAATCAACCATGTACTGATCCTGCGCCACCACTGCATCATTGACTTTGACAATGGGAACAAAGTCTTCGTCAATGTTCACCACATCGAGGAAGAAGCTGAAACTCACACCATCTGCCAGGAATGTGTTGATTCTTCTGTCAGAGATCATGTTTACATCTTCGTACTTCGTGCCACCGCCCATAGGCTTTCTGGCAATCGTGGTAGTCGGAACATAGGCAACCACTTCCTTGATGGTAGTTCCGTCATACTGCAGGTAGTTCTTTCCGTCTTTGAAGTACCAGATATCCTCGAACACAAATGCCTGACTCAGCGCTTCGTTCGCATCGTTAAAGATAACAGTTGTTGCACCATTCTGGACTTTCTTCAGTTGCTTTCCAGTATGGACGATCATAAACCCGTGGTAGAAGTAAATGCCGTACACCTTGCCACCGGAATAGTGCAGTTCCATTCCCGGCCTTGTGCGTATACTCTCAGTTTCCTTGTAGTCCTTCCAGACATTCAGGCTGTCAGGACTCCGCATGAGATTGATTTCATCACCACGGAAATCTACACCACGGAAATTGTTGTAGATTCTGGATACCAAATCAGCCATCAGATATCCACCCCTCCGTCAATGTATACACTGGTCATGTGATACCTGGGATCAAGCCGCTGAAGCATACTTTCGTATCTGGCAGAATAAATGCTGCCGTACTCCGTGGAGATATCGCTTTTCAGCAGGTCACCAGCAATGCCGTATGGCATGACCTCAAGCACATCAGGACTAAGTTCGAACTCATAGTCATCATTGGTCTTGTCCGTGATTCTCTCAGGATATACAAAGCAATCGATCTCAGCAGTACCGCTCTCCAATACCTTGATAATCGTGCCGTTTGCCTTGTAGGTATGATCCACACCGCCAACAATGCCAAGCTGGAACACCTCATAGCCGCACTCAGCTTCGATATCCTCAAAGGTAATCAAATCGCCTGCGGAAACTGCCTTCTCCACATACTTTGCAATCTTCTTGATACGAGCAAGTTCAAACATGACCTGATTCGTAACATCGTTGAACTTTGCCGCAATATCAGGATCGTCAGTCAGTTCTTTCTTATCGGGATTGACTTCTTCAATCATCCCAAAAACTTTCTTTTTCATTTCACCCAGAGTCATGCAATCACCCCTTTCTTAAGAAAAAGCACCACCCAGAAGGGCGGTGCTTCATTTGTTAGCCTAGCGTGTATATCTCCCAGCTTAGAAAATTGTAAATGTCCTTTGCTACCTTTACCGCATAGACAGCAATGGCAGCAAGGCCAATGGTCAGCAATGCCTTTTTCATAGGCTTCATTCCGTATAACCGTACTTTTTCAGCACGGCCAGCACATCCTCGGTCAGAACCTTCTTCAACTGACCATAAGGCAGTTTCATAATCTGCTCCACGATGATGTCCAGATCAGTAGCCTTTTCGTCCTTTTCGGCACGGTTCTTATTGAATGCATAGATGCGCTCACGCAGTTCCTTCTTCATAATTAGCCCTCCCCGGTTTCGCCAGACAGAATCAGATTCAGTGCTTCCTGAAGTTCTGCAAACTGGCTTTCCTGATAGGTTCTGCGGCTCATAGCCACGACCACACGATTCTCATAGGTTGCAGGCTCGGTGTCGGATGCGGCAGCCACTTCGACAGGCTCACGCTTCAGTTCTGCGCGGATGACGTAGCCGCTATGGACGAACTCGCTGCCGTCTTCCTCGACGATGGTGATGCGCTCACAGTTAGCCGCAGAGAAGATGCCATCCAGTTCGTCCAGACTTGCACCGTCCGGGAAAACGAAGGTCAGGGTGTCACGGTTTGCGCCCTGCACCAGTCGCTTAGTGCCAGTGACGGTGTTGGGGGTCAGCTCGACCCCATTGGTAAGAATGACTTTCATTTAGTTTTCCTCCTTTGAGTGTTCTTTGCAAAATGCAATAAACATTTTTTCGACTTCTTCCGTGGTGATGCCGTACTCGCTCAAGCCCTTGGGTACTTTCTCCATGGGCTTTTTGCATATTGCTTTGATGTGGTCTAGGTTTACATTCATACTAATGATGCCGCCAGTGTAGTCAATTCTGCCGTACCGGGTCACGCACATACCGCAGACCTTGAAGCCGTCCACCAGCACGTCGTTCTTCACATACTCAGCATTAAGACCTTTAGCTTTCAGCCAGTCTACAAAATAGGTGACGAACTCATCCCGCCAACTGTTGTCGGGAGTATACATATGACCAATGACGATATCACCTGAATTGCCCAAAATAGTACCACCATTGTTAAAGGCTTCGTACACATCATAGCCCAGACCGTTGCAAACCGATTCGTCCACTTGCTTTTTGCTGTAGACGATAACAACAGGAGAATCGACGACGACGTAACCGCAGCGATGCAAACTATTCTTGATACAATTAGAGGCATATTTCAGCCAATGCTTTTGATTTATTTTAAATACTTCCATTTAGGTTGCCTCCTTACGAACGATACCAGTAGTGACCACTGTATGTTTTATCAAAAAGCGTTACATTGTTCACAGGGTCACTAACATCTACCGCCGTTCCAGTTGATGCGTCCCCATTAAAGGTTTCCGTAACATACCAACCGATAGGATTATCGAATGTTACACTTGTAAGTACATCGCAAGCATCAAAAGCAGACGCTCCAATGTATGTTACGCTTTCTGGAATTGTTACACTTGTAAGTCCTTTGCAACTATAAAAAGCGGCATCGTAAATCTGTGTTACGCTTTCTGGAATTGTTACACTTGTAAGTCCTTTGCAATCACGAAAAGCCTCGGTATCGATTATTTTTACACCAAACGGAATGACACTATTAAGAAATCCAGAAATAACAGCGTCCGTTTTAATATCAATCAGACAATTGCCATCGATCTTGTAAGATTTATTTTTGCTGTCAACCGTAACGAAATTATTACTGTTTGTACCAGCGAACACATTTTTAAATATATAATTCACAGTCGAAGGAATTGTGACATCAGTCAAACCAGTACATCCATAAAATGTACAATTTCCTATGGATTGTACTCCCTCGGAAATGATTACGCTTTTTAAGTTGGTGCATTGGGAAAATGCACCAGTCGAGAGCACGGCTGTGGCTCCTATTTTTTTCACGGTAGACGGAATCGTTACACTGTTAAGTTCTGTGCATTCCGCAAAAGCTCCAAACGGAATGTTTTTAATGTTGCCAAAATCAATAATCCCTGTAACACAACCGCAATAGTTATTTGAGCTTTTGTCACTCTTTGCAAATGTACCAACAGCAACACCATAATACTCTCCATCAACTGTCAACTCACCACTTGTAGGTGTTGCCACGCTGTCCGTCACACCATTGAACGTACCGAAGAAAACTTTCTGTGCGTTCGGTTCTTCCGCTCCGCTGGTATCCGTAATGGTCTTTGTCAGACCGCCATAGGTAACATTCACCGTACCGCCAGTCTTAGGGTAGATATTCAGCAAAATAAATTCTTCGTTCTCATATGTGGTACTGTTTGCATAAGTGTTAGAAGTGATTTTCTTGACTTCCAAGATAGTCGGGCCAGCAGGGGCAGGCTCAAAGAACAACCTCGCCACACCGTTCACACCCACATAGCCAGACTTTACATTTCGGGCTACACCTTCCACACCGATATAAGGGGAAGTTACTTTTCTGGCTACACCATTCACACCAACATATTGTCCGTTAGCCATAGCGCACCTCCTTATTCATACACTAAGTGCATATTTCCTGTGGTAAGTGCGCTGCTGCCAGCGGTCAAATCGGTGGTGCTGTAAGTGTAAAATGCGCTTGCTGGTGTACCGGGGTCACCCTTGGGGCCTTGTTCACCCTGAATGCCCTGCGCTCCAGTATCACCTTTGTCGCCCTTTTCTCCCTTTTCGCCTTGGATGCCCTGAATACCTTGGTCACCCTTATCTCCCTTTTCACCTTTTTCGCCAGGTACACCTTGGATGCCCTGATCACCTTTGTCACCTTTGTCACCCTTATCACCTTTAAGAGTGGCCTTTTGTTCTTCCGTAAGGTCCGCAAAGGTCATCGTGCCATCTGCGCCCCTCTCACCGGGGTCGCCCTTATCGCCTTTATCACCCTTTTCGCCCTGAATACCTTGGTCGCCTTTTTCGCCTTTCTCGCCCTGAATGCCTTGGATGCCCTGGATGCCCTGGACACCTTGTTCGCCCTGGTCGCCCTTATCACCCTTGTCACCTTTATCGCCTTTGTCACCTTTCAGTGCCGCAAGCTGGGAAGAAGTAAAGTCGGAATAGGTGAATGCATCGCCCTTGTCGCCTTTATCGCCAGTGTCGCCCTTGTCACCCTTTGCGCCAGTGTCACCAGTGTCGCCTTTATCGCCCTTGTCACCTTTCTCACCATGCATCAGGTCAATGGACTTCTTGCCGATGATGTCAGTGATCTCGATTCTGTAGCCGCCTTCGATTTCAGAAGTTTCAACCACAGGGGATATGCCGTCCTCACCACGAGGGATCACATAGCCGCCAAGACTCTGCGGTGCGTTCAGCTTGCCAGTAATCTTAGGCGCAGGACTCAAGCCGCCAGTCATTCCGCTCATACCAGTTCACCACCTTCAGGATAAAGTCGGAACACCTTTGGTCCGACCTCGTCATAGCCTACAATGGTCTGCGGCTTGGTATCGGGATTCAGTTCAACTTCGTACCAGTAGTCCTTTGGTTTACTGATTTCCTCTCCGATCTTGGTATCCTGACCAGTCAGGGTAATCGCCACACTCTGGCTCTCTGCTTCAGCCTGGAAGTCCTTGGACAGAACCACGCAGTTGCAGGCTTTCTTCTCAAACACTTTGAATCGGACAATATCGCCTGCCCGGAACGTATAAGATGCTCCATCACTCGCCGCAGTCAGGTCGATGGATACCGCATCGCCCCTGGTCAGATAGATGGATAAATCCTCATTGATCCTGAACATTTCATCACCCACTCCCTTAATGTTCGTCAGTTGCCTTTCAGCACCTGGTACTGCTCGATAGCGGCATCCACAAGACACATTCTGTATTCGGGAATGGTGAAGCCCACACCCTGAACATACACCAGAAGCTGGCCCTTCTCGATCTCCACTTCCTGATAGGACTTCTCAATTACCTTCTTGCCGTTCTTCCGCAGATAAGTTCTTTCCATGTCAGTGATAAGTACATCACCGACAATCTTCTGCGCTACCTTGAAATCGTAGCCATCATCCGTATCGTGGTCATCACACAGCACAATGTCCTCGCCATCATACTTGAAGCCGCCATAAAAGCCGACATTGGGAACAACCACATATTTCTCCAAACTATCTAACTGTTTCATGTTCTCGCCTTCCTTTCGTCATGCTTGCCGGAGTTGAACCAGCTTCTGCCCTTTAGCATGATAATAAAAGGGGACGGCCTAAACCGTCCCCCTTGAGTCTTAGTACAGCACGACAGCCTTGACGGTTGCTGCGCTGGGCACGCAGTTGATCGTGCCATCGTTGTTTGCCCACTTTGCGCTCTCAAAGCGGAAGATGCCGAACTCGCCAGCAGCCAGTTCGTGAACCTCGTCGCTAGCAGAAGCGAAGTAAGAACCCTTGGTGGGCTTCTTCACGGTGAAGGTGCCTGCACCAGTGCCGGAGTTCTGTACCAGCACAATGACATACTCGTCAGTTGCGCGGGGCAGCTTGAACTCGAAGCCGTCAGCAGGTGCGGATGCAGCTTCAAAAGCGAAATTGGTAACCTTGTTCAGCACACCCTTAACAGGGGTCATTTTCATAACAGCCACGGTGATTCTCCTTTCTTATCAGTGCGCCTTGATGACGTACAGTTCCTTGGGACGAACGACCTTTGCACCGTACACGTGCAGACCCTTGATGATGTCAGCGAAGCCCTTCTCCTTACGGGCAGTCTCGACCTTATCGATCTGGCCTGCGAAGGCGATAGCCTTCTTGGTTCTGACCATCTCGTAGTCATCGGTGCCGTCGTTGTACAGGTTGTTGGACATACGCAGGTAGGTGTTGGCATACTTGCCCAGGGCACCACGCTTGATGAACTCCACGTTCTCGGTGAACAATTCAGCCAGCTCGGTACGCAGGCCAACGATATGCTCGGGATTCAGGTCTGCAGCCAGTTCAGTCTTCTGGGACACATTGTTCTTGTACAGCTTGATGTGTGCCTGATCGATGGGAGTCAGGAAGCTGGTCAGAGTGCTGATGTCGAGGGATTCAGACATCATATCGGCATTGGCTTCCTTGGCCTTAGTGCCAACGAAAGCATCAGCAGATTCAGCCAGCGCGGTCTTGGCTTCGTCAAACTGGGTTTCCAGATAGCCGGCCTGAGACTGTGCCTTATCGACATCATCAACCTCAAATGCGAAAGCATCAGACTCGGTGATGTCCAGATACTGAGAGTTGTCACCCAGGCTTTCGATCTCCAGGTCTTTACCGGGAACATACTTCTGGATGGTGGGGCGAACAGCACCGACGATCTTCAGTCGAGAGCCGATCTTCAGTTCGCCTTCAAACTGGTAGTCACACCAGTTGGCAAGGATCAAATCCTTCTTCAGTTCGGTCTGGCAGTATTTACTCCAGAACATGGGCTTGAAATTAGCAGCCATAGTAAATCATTCCTTTCATAGATTGAAAATCACTTCCACAGCTTCATAGAATCCCTCACACGCTGGAAGATAACAGGATTGTCATAATCCTTCGGGGTCAGCTTGTCCACTTCTTCCGGTGTGTAGAAGGTCTTCTCTTCAGTGTGGCTTCCGTTCTTCATCGAGCCAATAGGCTCAACGTGCGGCTTCACGGTCTTTGCGTACAGCTTGTACACTTCCGTGATGGGAGTGGAGGGATTGAACATACCAGCGAAGTTCTTGAACTCCTGGCTGTTGTAGACATCCTCAGTAACACCGATAGCGGCAAGTTCATTACCTCTCTCGGCATTCTGCCGGTGTTCAGCCAGAACCTTGAAAAGTGCCTTATCACGGGGAGACATGCGATCTGTGCCAAGGGCAGCCAGACGATCAACTTCCTCTACGACTTCATCAAAGCCGGAGTCGATAATGTCTTTGGCTTCTGCGCCTGCAAGCAGTGCGATATCCTCTTCCGTATAGACAGGCTCCTGGGGAATCTGGAAGCCCCTCTTCTGGTAGAACTGCGTTAAGGTGTCAGTCTGTTCCTCCACGGTTTCTTTGCCAGTGCCAACCTTCAGAACATTGGTGAGATTACTGTATTTCTTCTGGTATTCCTTCTCAACCTTTGCTCTGGTTCTGGCCTTGGCCTTGCCCACTGCTGCGTTCATATCTTCCTGAGTGAACAGCTTCGCAGGCTCAACAACAGCTTCTTCTGTGGGCTGCTCCACGTTTTCAGGGGTCTCTACGACCTCAAGGTTCTCATCTCTTTCGATATCCATAATGATTTCCTTCCTATTTTTTCGTTGGTGTTTGTTTCACCGATTCCATGTGCTTTTTTGGTAAGGTGTTCCCTGTCTGCACCATAGAAGAAGCACCCTTTACGGATGCTTAATCACAGTTTAATGCACTTGTTTTCCCACTTCTTGTAGGCATCGAAGTACAGTTCCTTCTTATCGCCATTGTAGGTCAACTCATAGTACATACCATCGAACAGAGTGGTACTTGCCAGTGCCTTGCTGTTCTGAAGAGTCTTGCACATCCAGACGATGAACACATCATCATCAGTGATCTGCTTGCCATCCGTTTTGTCCATATGCTCATTGGCATATCTGGCAACGGTCTTCTTTACCAGGGAAACAAAATCTTTTTCATTCATGGTTTCCTCCTTATTCTTCAGGAACTACCTGTTCCTCGTTTCCTGCTTCTGCCGGCATCTGCTGGCCTTGCATCTGCAACTGCATCACGGCATCTGCCATCATGGAAGACTGACCATCAGGATCACCCATAAGGAACTGCTGTACCCTCTGCTGTATCATTCTGGCCTGTGCATCGATCAGAGCGATCTTCTGCTGGTCCTTCTCCCATTCCTCGATAACAGTTTCGAGTTTTTGCTTGGGCATTACGGAATCATCGTCCAGAGCCTTGACATACAGCTTCAGTTCAGGCATCCGCTGGCTGCTGAACATACCATTGGTCAAGAGGTTTTCCAGACTCTGTTCCTGTGCGTACTTGTCAAATGCGCCCTTCGGTGTGATATCTACCTTCACAACCGCCTGCAACGCTTCAAGGCTTGCCCTCTGAACTTCCACAAGCACAATGGTTTCTTCGCCTGTGATCGGGTCTGTCTGCTCTTCCTCAAGCTGAATACTGTCATTGTAGACAGTGATAATATCCAGCCAGATTCTAGCCAAATCCTCAACAAATCCCTTAACGTACACCAAATGCTCGGTGAGCGGTTGCTGCGCGGCCTGCTGGACTGCCAGAATTGCGCGGCCGGAAGCATTCTCAGGATTCACATCACCTGTAGCAACTTCGCCTGCGCCTGCCAGTTCTCTTGTATTTTGGATAAGTTCATTCTGCAACTTCTCTACGTCCGGGGACATCTGCGCAGGATTGACAAAGGAAATGATCTTTGCAACATCATCAACAGAAGCACCGCCCTTGATTTTGATAGTTCCACCCACCGTATCTAACGCATCGGGGTTAGATATCTTATCCATGTTGGCTACCTTCTGCTGATAGGCTGTCTTCTTGACCGTCACGGCTCTTCGCATGGCGGTCTTGTTGGTTTCAAGCTGGTTAGGGATAAGCTGTCTGACTTCGCCCTCACCTCTTGCAGAGCCTTTCTTTTCTTCCCAGAGAAGATGCGCAACCGGATAATAGGTCAAGCCGGTATTGGTGTCCTTCTTGATGTCAACATATCGGGTAGACTGTGCGAAGTGTACCTTGCCTTTATCCTTGTACAGCTTAGTAACCACTGTACACATATTGTCCTTTTCGTACTTTGCCGCTTCGCCAGCTTCCTCCATGTTGTCATTGTCTCCGATAATGTGCATGATCTGGCTTTTATCGACTCCGTTTGCTTCTGCCATCCGCTGAACCTCAACAACAGGCTTTCTCTGCTTAATAAGGATATAAGGCTGGCTCTGGATGTTGGAATCATTTTCATTGCCGAAGAAAATATCCGTCTTATCGATAATTTCATTGACCGGAAGGCCAGTATCACCGTCAATATTGACATAAATGATACCTTCATCGTTGATAGCGGCATCTTTGACAGTAAGGCGCAGCTTCAAATCCATGTAATCGCGTTCCCAGATACGAGCAGCCTTCTTGTTCATAAGCTTGCATATCTTCTCTCCGGTCTTTCTGAAAGCCTTGTTCTCAAAGTTCTCAGAAGAATAGTTGATTGCATACAGGTTTGTCATAACAATACCTGTCTTATACCGGACAATGGGCTTGATGAAGTTGTACTGTATCTTCTCGACACCCTGGACTTTAAGGCCGTACCACTGATCGCCATTGAACATACGATAGTTCCGGTCTGTATCACCGAAAATGCCCATCATGCGGCAATAGCTTACACACTGGTTATACAGAACCCAGATGTCCGTCTGCTTGATTTCCTGCAAATCCACTTTGTTTCCACCTCACTTACAGCCCTATGTCTTTCTGACCAAGGCCAGTGCCATCGTACACATCGATGTTATACAGCATAGTGTCAATGGCTTCTTGTTCTTTCTTCTGCTCCTGCGAATCTTTGAAAGACTGAACTTTCGCTACCGGATCAGGAAGTTTGATTTCTTCGCCCCGGTACGCTTTCTGTCCAATCTTTGCGCCTACGATCAGGCAGGCAACGTTCGACAGGCAGATAAACACCACCAACAGCAACTGCTCCATGGTTTACACCTCTTTGGCCTTCCGGGGCTTCCGTTCCTTCTTCTCCTTGGGAGCAGCCGGTGCTTCAGGCTCTTCGGTTACTTCCGGTACTTCGGGAACTTCCGGCACTTCAGGCAGTTCGGGCAGTTCAGGAACTTCGGGAAGTTCGGGAGGTGCAGGCGGTACAGGCTCTTCCTTCTTGTCGAAGAAGTGTTCTGCTTCTTCCAGAGTAGTAACACCGGACACATCATAACCGTCTGCTGCCTGTCTTGCTTTCCACAGTCTCAGTCGTTTTTCCTTTTGGCTTTCCATAATTGATCTCCTTTCAAATTTATACAACCACTATCTTCTCACCGTAGTCATAATTCTGTTCGTGCTTCTCGAAAGAGAATTGATACTGCGGATTGACAACGATAGGTTCATTGTCGAATGCAACCTGTTCTCGAATCTCATGCGCAATAGCCAGACCCATCATATCGTCATCGTGACCGCCCTGCGGTGCTTCTATGCGGCCTTTTTCGTTCTTGGTAATAGTCAGCAGTTCTTCCAGAGTTTCCTTGTCATTGATGGTGTCGCAATGCTCACGGACTACCTCAACAAGCCTTGATATGGCTGTCGGTCTGGTAAGCTGTGTAGTCCGGAAGCCGAACCGCTTCTCTGTCTTGCCCGTGTAGCTGTCCTGTGTGATTCTCACATACTGCTTCGGATAGCCCAGCCGCTGCAGTTCCTTGATGGGATAGCTGTCAAAGTTCGCTTCAATGCCGATCAGCGCCCACTTGAAGTACAGACCCAGGCAATACATCTGTCTGGTGTACTGGTCTGCATCGAACTGGTGCTTCAGGTGTGCCACCTGCACTCCTGTCCTCGCATCCAGAACGTGGCCTGTAAAGTAGTCGCTGCCCTCACCGGCAGTATCACCGCCTATGCAGTATTCAGTCATAGCAGGAGTGTTCGGAAGCTGGTATATCTTGATATAGCCAGCCCTGTCATTGACCCACCGAACGTTGCTGATCCGCAGGCCATCATAGTCATATATGAAATAGCCTACCTTCAGCGGCTTCTTCAGCCTGCTCAGCCGTTCCAGAATGATTGTGGTATCAAACACATTCTTACCGGACAGCAGGAATGCTTCATGTGGTGTACACGGGTATTCCTGCTTGATAAGGTCTTTGTCCAGATACTTGTCGTACTTGTTCCAATACCAAAAAAGCTGCTCCGGCTCAAGATGCTTATCATCCCTTAACCAGCGCAGCCTATCCCATATCCAGCCCTTTTTCACTTTGATCTGATGCAGGAAGTCTTGCATCATTTCTTCGTTGTGGAACTTGACCCGGTATTCCTTTGTTCTCCACCATTCATAGAAACAGTTGATATGAACACCGCTGTCCCACATCTTCTGATAATCATTGAAGCCGTTTGCGGTACTCTCATATATCTTGATGCAGTTCTGTGTGAATGCTTCACCCAATGCACCTTGAACATATGCAATACCATCTTCCCAGAAAGCGCACTCCGAGCCATGGAAGAAGTTGACCGTTCGGGATCGGCCTACATTCTTTGTTGCGGTATCTACCGCCCAGCTAGAGTTTAACTTCTCGAACAATAACTGTCTTCTGTTATTGAACTTCTCTGTTGGTTTCAAGCTGTCCGGAAGCTGACCATATGGGAACTTGGCTTTATTCTGGAATATTGCTTCGCTGTTGTCGCTCTTGTCTGCCAGGGTAAAGCCTTGGAAGTTCCTATGCGTAATGCTGTATGCAAGCTGAAGTGCTGTTACAACCGTTGTGAAGCCTTGCTGTCTACCTTTCAGGATAACCAGTGATATATCCGTTATGATTCCAGCGTTAAAGTCCTCTATGGCCTGATTCAGCGTATCAATGAAATCCTGCTGCACATCGTTGAAAAAGAACGGCATTGTCTTCTGGTTCTTATCAACAACGATAAAACAGAGTTCCACCAGCTTTTCAGGATGGTTCGTAACCTCTGCCAGCAGTTCAGCGTTGTTCAGTATTTCAGAAGCAACAGCATCCCTGAACTTCTTGTCGTAGTCGATGCTGTGCAACTCATTCCATTTGTCTTTCCGCTTCTGGATCAGGTAGTCAGCGGTATATTTCATAGCAAATCCTCTAGCTTAGAAACGCTCAGACTTCCTTCCACCTTCGTGACATACTCACCTTGCATCTTGTTCATGATGTCAGCGGCCTTCAGCTTATCGGATGTACTTTCCTCATCACTCTTAATAAGCCGTGTGAGCCACTCCAGCCGTTCCTGAGCGGACATAATTGTAGGCTTAGCAAGTTCATCCCTAAGTTCCTTTATCCTTAGCGTGACCTTAGCATCAGCCGCCAGCTTGCTTGCATTGACATAGATCGCATTGTCACTCATGTTCTTGCAGTTATAAGCAGAGCGGTACGCATCTGCCTGGTTCATACCCTCCACGATCTTCTGCGCGAATGTTTCTTGCTTCGCTGTCAGCATACACACTCACCCCTTTTGGTTTAAGATTGGTTCAAGCACCATAGGCGATGCCGCTTGCACCGCCCCGGGGAGGTTAACGGTATTTAACAGACTTCCCCCCTTATGGGCAAGGGAATGTCTGCTGGTGCTTGTTATAGACGTAAAAAAGCACCCAACCATTTCCGGTCAGGTGCCTTTGCTTTTTTCTCAGTCTACATGTTATCAAATGAAACAGTCACATTCAATAGGATTCAGTCACAGGAAGTCACAAACTTTGCCCGTCTGCATCCAGTATTTCCTGAATGCTCTTCAATGCCCTACCGTGCACCGTAGTAGCCCAGGTATAATCGGACTTGAAAATGTTTGCGATCTCTTTCAGTTCCTTGAACTGTATGTACCTCATGTGCAGCAGCTTGTACTCAGTTGGATTGTCAAGCTGTGCAAGAGTCTGTTTGATTTCTTCTTGCTTTTCAGAAAGTGCTTTTATCTCTTCGCTGATCCCAGCTTCCATCGCAATGCAGCGGTCATACGCTTCAGTCATTTTCGATTTTGAACCAGAAGACTGTACCCTGTCACCGCTAATCTGCTGAGTAACGCAAAAAGCAAGATCGTGCCACTGCTGCCTTTCAGCGATTTTGCATTCCATCTGTACAAACAGCATTTCATACTGCTCAAGATAAATCTGTGCTTCGCTTTTCTGCCGCACGTTCTCACATCCTTTTTAGAATTTCCCCGTACTGCCGAAGCCACCTGCGCCCCGCTCTGTCTTTTCCAAACTCTCCACCAGTTCCAGATTGGGAGTGATGATGGGCAGAAGAACAAGCTGCGAAATCTTCTGACCCTTTACGATCTTGACGGGATTTTTGCCGTGGTTGTACAGCTTGACCATAATACTTCCAGTGTAGCCGGAATCAATGACACCTTCGCTTGTTACACCATTGTTGACATTCAGGCCGGATTTGCTTTTAATCATGCCCACATATCCTTCAGGAATTTCAATGTGGACACCAGTGTCAATGCGCACACTGCCATCAGTACAGGCAGACATGACGGGAAGAACCGTGTCTACCGTGGAATACAGATCAAGTCCAGCATCGTTTTCATGCGCCCTTGTGGGCATCTTTGCGCCAGGATCAAGCATTACTTTTACTTTCATTTTCGTTTCTCCTTTCTCCGTAGGAACAGAAATCGTCTGCCAGTCTTTGAACACCGTCAATATCGGGAACATCTGTCACACATAACCCAACATCGTCATATTCATAGCACCAGTGTTTGCAATCCTTGCACCGCACCGCAGGAACAGCATCAACCGCTTGGCATTGTTCTAAGCACCTCAATGCTTTTCTAATTCCACCACGCATCGAATTGCCGTGGTGGTTTGGCTTTTCAATCATAAATTCATATATTGCACTCGGAAGTGTTTTTGGGATTTTATCTCGCTCTGCCAAAATGAGTTTCTTCAGTTCGTTTGCATCTATCAATCTAGCCATTCCCATCACCATCCATCTTTGCACCGCAGTTGGGGCAGTAGTTGCTTTCGTCAAATACTTCTTCTCCGCAAACAGAACATTTTATTGTGCCTGCAAAATCAATTATCTGCCACCGCCCATGCACCACTTCCACGGCATCCACGGTGGGGGATTCGTCTATGTCTTGCACATAGACAATACCTTCCCCGGTTTCCGTTTCTGCAAAAGCCTTTACTTTCAGTGCATTGGCATCAATCAATCTAGGCACTCAAATTCCCCCTTCTCGGTTTCCGTCTGGTCACAGGCAAGGACAAAATTTCCTCGACACTCCATCCAAGGTAATAGCGATTCTTCAAGGTGCTTGCACTCACACCCAATTCATCAGCCCATTGGTGGACACTCTTTCTTTCGCCGTTCCATTCCAGAAAGATTGTGTTTCTACGATTGTTGGCTTGCTGTTTAGGTGTTGCCCAAGTGCAGTTCTCTGG
>UZAT01343612.1_pt1 | contig 32291 bp, 42 predicted proteins | sample 2160861 | NCBI WGS metagenome assembly UZAT01 (sample SAMEA5138306, study PRJEB28736) | viral metagenome | reverse complement strand
CGGAAAACGCGCGTGATTTTTTGGAAAGAGAGACGATACCCCGTGAAAATTGAACTACTCCCGGTTTCTGGGTTGAAACCATACGCAAACAACGCGAAAATCCACACCCATGAACAGGTGGAGCAGATCAAGCGCTCTATCCTGGAATTCGGGTTTAATGACCCTATCGCCGTCGATGAAAACAACATGATCATCGAGGGCCACGGCCGGCTGCTGGCGGTGCAGGATTTGGGCTGGACAGAGGTCGAGTGCATCCGGCTGGACGGCTTGACAGAAGAACAGAAAAAAGCATACATCCATATCCACAACCAGCTGACGATGAATACTGGCTTCGACATCGACGTCCTCGAAGCGGAGCTGAAAAGCATCGAGGGCATCGACATGGCCTTCTTCGGTTTCGATATGGACTTTGAAATCGATCCGGACTTCGACTTCGACGATGGTGAAAACGCCCAGAGCCAGCTGGAAGAAGCGGCGGCCCAGGCGGAGCCGCGTGCAAAGCGCGGTCAGCTTTGGCAGCTCGGTGCCCATCGGCTCATGGTCGGCGATAGCACCGACCCGGACGATGTGTACAAGTTGACCGGCGGAGAGGTTATGGACCTCTGCGTTACGGATCCTCCTTACAACGTCGATTATGTAGGCAAAACCGCGGACGCCCTAACCATCCAGAACGACCGGATGGAGGATGGCCGCTTTTATGATTTCCTGCTCGACTTCTATCGGCAGATGTTCCGCGTCCTTAAACCGGGCGGCGGGTACTACATCTTCCACGCGGACAGCGAGGGCCTGAACTTCCGAGCCGCGCTGAAAGAGGCCGGTGGCCTGGTCAAGCAAAACTTGATATGGGCAAAGAACTCCATGGTTCTGGGCCGCCAGGATTACCAGTGGAAGCATGAGCCGATTCTGTACGGATGGAAAGAGGGCGCAGGGCACTACTTCGTGAACGACCGCTGCCAAACTACCATTTTCGAGAACCGGCCGGACCTTGACAGCATGTCCCGAGAGGACCTGGCCGAGCTCGCCGCGTTCCTGCTTGCAAAGCTTGAGGCGATCCCGAGCAGCATCATCCGCGAGAATCGCCCGACCCGTAGCCAGCTGCACCCGACGATGAAACCCATCGCCCTCTGCGCAAAGCTGATCCAGAACAGCAGCAAGCCCGGAGAAAAGGTGGTTGATTTCTTCGGCGGCAGCGGTTCGACCCTCATGGCCTGCGAGCAGACCGGGCGCACGTGTTACGCCATGGAGCTCGACACGAAATACGCCGACGTTATCCTCACCCGGTGGGAGGAAGCGACGGGAGAAAAGGCGGTGCTTTTGAGTGGCCCTAGATAATAGCATGAGCCTGAACGAACAGGCCGCGGAGATTCTGCGAATTGCAGCGACGCACGGCGTCGAACAGAATTTTTTCTTCCTTACCACCTTCAAGCGGTACCAAGTCCAGATCAAGATTCTGAATGACCTGGAACAGCAGATCAAGGCGGAGGGCCCCACGGTTACCAAAGAGTATGTGAAGGGCCGGAAGAACCTCTACACCAACCCGGCGATTGGTGATTATAACAAGACGTCCACCGCAGCGAACCAGACGGTCCAAACGCTGATGAAGATCATCCAGTCCATGAGGGATGAGGATGCGGCTCCGGAGGGCGGCGGCACCGGCGATGAGCTGATGGACTTCCTGAGAGGCCGGAGAAATTAAAGTGGCAAAGCCCGTGAACTATATCACGGAGTACAACCGGCAAATCAAGTCGGGCAAAATTGTCGCCGGTAAATGGGTCAAGCTCATATATGCATACCTTGCAAACGGACTGCGGAAGCGGTCCTTTTATTATGACGCGGAGAAAGCCCAGCTCGCCATTGATTTTATAGAACGGTTCTGCCACCACAGCGAGGGCCGGTCAGACCTCCTGAAATTGGAGCTCTGGCAGAAAGCCTGCGTCGCGGCGATATTTGGAATCGTAGATAAGAAGGGCCTGCGGATTTTCCGTGAGGTCTTTCTGGTCGTTGCCCGTAAGAACGGTAAAACGCTGTTCGCGTCGGCCATCATCGCATACGTGAAATTCCTTGACGGTGAGTACGGTGCAAAGATTTTCTGCCTGGCCCCAAAGCTCGAACAGGCCGCCAAGGTTTACGACGGCTTCCACCAGATGCTGCTGAAAGAGCCGGCGCTGGCGAAATACGTCAAAAAGCGTCGGTCGGACATTTACATGCCCAGCACCAACAGCAGCACAAAGCCGCTGGCCTTCAATGCAAAGAAGTCGGACGGCTTCAACCCGCACCTGACGGTCTGCGATGAGATAGCAAGCTGGCCGGCGGAGATGGGCAAAAAGCAGTACGAGGTCATGAAGTCCGCGTTCGGTGCCCGAACGCAGCCGATACTCCTGGGCATCACAACTGCGGGTTATGTGAACGACGGACCGTATGACGATTTGATGGCCCGATCTACCGCGTTCCTTCTGGGCAACAGCGATGAACGCCGCCTGCTCCCGCTTTTGTACATCATCGACGACGTCTCCAAGTGGGATGACATCGAAGAGCTGAAGAAGAGCAACCCGAACCTGGGCGTCAGCGTTTCGCGGGAGTATTACGAGGAAGAGATCGCCATCGCCCGTCTGAACATGAGCAAGCGGGCGGAGTTCCTGACCAAGTACTGCAACATCAAGCAGAGCAGCACACAAGCGTGGATCCCCTACGACATTGTGGACGCGGTCAGCCAGGAGAAGCTCAGCCTTGAGGACTTCCGCAGCTGCTACTGTGTCGGCGGCATCGACCTGTCGCAAACGACCGACCTGACGGCCTGCTGCGTGGTCATAGAGAAGCATGGCAAGCTGCACACCTTCGCCCAGTTCTTCATGCCCGAGAACAAAATCGAGGAATTGCAGGAACGGGAGGGCGTGCCTTATAGGCTGTATGTCAGCATGGGCCTCATAAAGCCCAGCGGCGAAAACTACGTCGATTATAACGATTGCTTCGAGTGGTTCCGGATGCTGGTGGAGGAATACGAAATCCTCCCGTTGCAAGTCGGCTATGACCGGTACTCCGCGCAGTACCTTGTCCAGCAGATGCAGCAATACGGATTCCACATGGACGACGTATACCAGGGCGAAAACCTCACCCCGGTCATCCATGAGTGCGACGGCCTGCTGCGTGACAAGACCCTGCAGCTCGGAACCAACAATCTGCTCAAGGCCCACTTCTTGAACGTGGGCATGAAGCAGAATGAGGAAACCCGAAAAATCCGCCCGGTCAAAATCGACCCGCGGTGCCACATCGACGGCTTCGTCGCCGTCATTGACGCGCTGACCGTCAGACAGAAATGGTATGACCAGATCGGCGGGCAGCTAGCAAATGATGAATAGGAGGACCAGCCCGATGGGCGCATTTGATAAGCTTTTCGGAAAATTCAAAGCAAAGCACCTGATGGGTGGCTTCTTCGCCATGCTTGACGGTTACACCCCGGCCTTCACAACCTATGACGGCGGTGTCTACGAAATGGAGCTCACGCGGGCGTGCATCCACACCTTCGCCACCCATTGCAGCAAGCTCCAGCCCAAGGTGACCGGACCAGATGCCCGAGGGGTTCAGGCGATGCTTGACGGCAAGCCGAACATCTTTCACACCGGTGCGCAGTTCCTGTACAAGGCCGCCACCCTTTACGAAGCCCAGAACACCTGCTTCATCACCCCGGTGCTGGACCAGTTCGACAGGCTGGTCGGATTCTATCCGGCGGCACCGCAGATGACGGAGCTTCGGGAGCAGAACGGCGAGCCGTTCCTTGTGTACACCTTCGGAAACGGGGAGGATGCAGCAATCGAACTCTCCCGGGTCGGCACGGTCAGCAAATACCTGTACCAGAATGACATCATGGGTGAGGACAACAGCGCTCTGGAACCTACGCTCCAGCTTTTGTCCACGCAGAACCAGGGCATCGCGGAGGGCATCAAAAACAGCGCGAGCTTCCGGTTCATGGCGACGGTCGCCAACTTCACCAAGGGCAAGGACCTGGCAAAAGAACGGCAGGAATGGGTCAAGGAAAACCTCGGCCCGGATGCCGGTGGCCTGGCGCTGTTCCCGAATAGCTACTCCAACGTCCAGCAGATCCAGTCGCTGGCGCAGATCGTCGACCCGAAGCAGGTCGAGCTGATCCAGAACCGCGTCTTTACGTATTTCGGAACCAGCGAAAAGATTCTGCTGAACCAGGCGACCGGTGATGATTGGGCGGCCTATTATGAGGGCAAGGTTGAGCCCTTCGCAATCCAGCTCGCCCAGGCCATGACAGCGATGACCTACAGCGCCAATGAGCGCACCCGCGGCAACGGTATCACCTGGGCAGCCAACCGGCTCCAGTATATGACCAACGCGGACAAGCTGCAGGTCAGCAGTCAGATGTTCGACCGCGGCATCCTGAGCACCAACGACGTTATGGACATCTGGGGCCTCCCGCATGTGGAGGATGGCGACAAGCGTTACATCCGTAAGGAATACACCGAAATCAGTCAGCTGGATCAGGTCACGCAGCTGCAGGAGCAGCTGACCGCAGCCCAGAACCAGCTGAACGCAAGCAAGCAGCCCCCGGAGGATCCTGCTCCGGAAAACCCAGAGGAAAAGGATGGTGAGAACCATGACTCCGAATGACAAAATCAAGTTCAAGGAAACGGCCCAGACTCGAGCTCTGGCCGTTTTTTCGTCGGGCCATGGAAGCCGGCGCATCGACTCCGACTATTACGTCGAGGGTTACGCCGCCCGTTATGAGCCCTATGAGTTGTATCGTGACGAGGTCGGCCCGGTGTATGAACGCTTCGAGCGCGGCTGTTTTGACAACTGCGACATGAGCGATGTTATCTACCAGTTCGATCACGCCGGCAAGGTGATGGCCAGGACCAGCAACGGCAGCCTGATCGTGGAGCCCGACGAAAACGGACTCTTCATGGCCGCTGACCTTGGCCGGACAGCCACCGCCCGGGCCCACTATGATGACGACATCAAGTCCGGCATGGTGACGAAAATGAGCTGGCGCTTTGCCGTCGGCGATTACTACTATGACCGGGAGAGCAGGACCATCGTCCACACGACCGTCCGGAAAATCTATGACGTTTCCTCGGTCAGCATCCCGGCCAACGATAACACCGAAATCAACGCTCGCGCATGGGTCGACGGAGAGATCGCCCAGGCAGCACGGAGAGATGCAGAGCTTGACGAGCGCCGCCGAAAGCTGCGCGTAAAAATTTCTAACGTATTAGGAGGAATCTAATCATGGATCGTATTTCCGAAATTCAGGCCCGTCTGGCCGCCATCAATACTGAACTCGATACCGCCGAGGGCGATGCCCTGACCGCGCTCGAGTCCGAATCCCGCACTCTGCTGGCCGAGCTGAACGGCATCCAGCAGACCGCCCAGGCCCGTCAGCAGCTGCGCGATCAGATCGCAGCCGGCGCGGGCACTCAGATCACCACCTCCACCGCCCGTCAGGCTCAGGTTTCTGCGGAGCAGCGTGCAGCTGACACCTTCGCCCAGACCCGCAGCATGACCATCGACGCGGAGCAGGCCCGTGCTCTTACCATTGCCTCCGGCCAGCTGGTCCAGCCCACCAAGGTCAGCGGCATCAACGACCTGCCCGGAGTTCAGGTCTCCAGCATCATCGACCTGGTGAAGATCGTGAACTGCACCGGCATGGGCAGCCACAAGATCGCCTACGTCAAGGACCTCGCGCCTGCTGCCGGTGAGCAGACCGAAGGTGAGCCCGCTGCGACCGCCACCCTGGCCCAGTTTGGCTTCGTGACCATCAACCCCACTTCTTACGCCGTCCTGGACTTCATCTCCAAGCAGGCTAAGAAGCAGACCACCCTGCAGTATGCAGCCAAGGTCCGCGAGCAGGCCCTGGTCGCTCTGCGCCGTACCGCAGCCCAGGTTGTCACCGCGGCCCTGCGCGGCTCCGACCTGCTGCAGACCGTCGCTGGCGCGGCCATCGATGCCAAGACTCTGCGCACCATCGCCCTGACCTACGGCAACGATGAGTCCGTTCTGGGCGGCGCTATGATGATCCTCAACAAGAAGGATCTGATGAAGTTCGGCGATGTCCGCGGCACCAACGAAAAGCGTGCGCTGTATGAGATCACTCCCGATGGCAACGGCAACACCGGCACCATCCGCGAGGGCGGCCTGACCGTGCGTTACTGCATCGACAGCAACATCCCCGAGGGCGAGCTGTACTACGGCAATCCCCAGGCGCTGGAACTCGACCTGTTCTCCGACTACGAGGTCAAGGTCTCCGAGGACTTCGCCTTCGACAAGCTGATGGACACCATCCGCGGCGATGTCGAGATGGGCTCCGACGTGGTCGTCAAGAACGGCTGGCTCAAGTACACCACTGCCTAAGTTATCCGGCGGGGCTTAACGGCCCCGCCAACCATCAATCAGGAAGGAGGCGAGCCGCATGATTGATATTGACTCTAACCTCGTACAGAAGGTCAAGACGAAAATCCGTATCAGCCATAATGTACTGGACGATGACGTGAAGGACACCATCGCCGCATGCCTGAAAGACCTTCAGATTGGTCGCATCCAGGCACCTACTCCCGACAACCCGCAGGAGATCGACCCGCTCATCTTGAACGCCATCAAGCTTTATTGCAGGGCGGAGTTCACAGATGATACCGGAAAAGCTGCGGATTATATGGCGCGATACAATGCGCTCAAATCCAATCTGCAGATGGCGGAGGGGTACAGGGAGGCGACCGGGGATGAATAGTATTTTGACATTGGTCCAGCAGACCACAGGCGTGGACGCTTACGGCGATCCGACGCTTACGGAAACCACCCGCGATGTTTTCTGCGGGTTCCGGAGTATCGGACAGAAAGAGTTCTACCAGGCGCAGGCCGTAGGACTTCAGCCGGAGCTTAAATTCGTGCTTGCGGATTACCTGGACTATAACAACGAAACCCAGGTCGTCTACAACGGGCAGCGGTACCGCGTGCTGCGTACGTTCCGCACCGGGCAGGAGCTCGAACTGGTCTGCTACCGAGAGGTGAACCAGGCGTGAACGTCCCGAAGTCAGTCGTGAAAATCAAAAAGAACGGTGTGGAATATACGAGTTCGGTGGACTATGCCTGCTACAACATCTTCGAGCTGAGCCGGGCGGCGATGCGCGATGTTGGCCGATTCCTGACCAACAGGATGAACGCAGCAGCCCGGAAACTTCCGGGTTCTAAGCAGGACAAAGAGGTCAAGAAGTACACGGCACAGTTCCGGTACAAGGTGCCCTATAACCCGAACGGCCTGCCGTCTTTGGAGGTCGGTGTCCAGGATAACAAAAGTTCCTGGTATACAGCTGACTATGAACTCGGCAGCAGCAGGTCGCCCCGGCGCGGTATTATGAAAGATACCGCAACGGCCAACGTTGCCCAGATTGTCGAAATTGAAAGCAAATACCTGAGTGCACTCGAGGATGAGGCAAAGGCCCTCAGCCTGATAGAGGAAGGCGAGCACAGTGGCGGAGGTGATGAATGGTGAGTAAGACAGCAGCCCTGCGGAAGCTTGTGAATGAAACGTTGCAGACCGTTCCGGGCGAAACCTACCACAAGAAAGCCCCCGCCACGGCTTCGCACCCGTACAAGGTGTTCCGCCTGTCGAGCGTTACCTTTATCAATTCGGACCGGGATGACCTGGAACTGGAAATCGACATCTGGGATCGTAACCTTTCAGCCGATCCCAAAGTTGCGGAAGAAATCGCGGACCAGATCGAGAAGCTGTTCAACAGTACGATCAAGCCGCGGCCCCCCTTGTACCCCGCTTTTTTCCGGGAAAGCAGGCAGGACATAGAGGACCCGGACAAAGCATTGCAACGTATCCAGCTGCGCTTCATAGTGCAGCTCCATGAAACGGAGGAATGAGTATGGCAACTACCGTATACACCGGCGCTGGCCAGGTCGCTGCGTCGGATTTCAGATATCTGAAGTGGGTCGGAAAGACCAAAGGCGGCCTGCCTGTTCAGATTGAACTGCCGGAGGCCATCTGTCGAAGCAACCCGGAGTGGACCTTCGAAGAGAAGAACGAAACCACCCCCGAGGTTGAATTCGAGGGCGTTTACAACGATGAAAAGCTGGCAGTCGATGACCGCACGGAGCCCTGGGTGCTTACGCTTCCCGATGGGCTGACGGCCGGCAACGCAGAAATCATCCTGGGCGTCGGCAAGTTCTACATCGGTACCAACGCAGATGATGCGCAGTATGTCGGTCTCACGCGTGGCGGTGGATCCTTCGTCGTTGAACGCGAGTTCCGCGACATCAACGCCGATGACGACCCCGGCTCCGTGAAGGACCGCATCTCCAAGGATACCGGCAGACCGAAGCTGAAGCTGACTGCCCTGCAGTGGCTGACCAAGGTCTCCGACCTGTACTCTTGCGTGCAGGCGAAGGTTTAACGCCCGGGCGGTCATAGCACCGCCCGAATTCTTTTGTAGGAGGGAATGACTAATGCGTAAACTGAAAACCACCGACATCCCGGCCCTTTGTCGTAGCGTGAAGAAGCTCGGCCTTAGGGAGCAGTTCAAGACCATCGCCCAGGAAGCGAACAACGGTCAGGACGTGTGGGATCGCGGCTTTGACCTTATCTGGGGCCTCTTTGATGTCGCAACGGAAAAGAATGGCGAAATGGCTATCTATGAATTCTTGGCCGGTCCCTTCGAGATGACGCCGGCCGAAGTCCGAGACCTCGACCTGGATGTCCTGATCCCCAATCTCCAGCAGCTGGCCGCCGAGAATAATCTGGCGGTTTTTTTCAAGTCTGCAGCCAGATTGATGAGATAGAACTCCTCGACCTGCTGCTGCATAGATACCACAATATAGATTTTGTTTTGCAGTCCGATGCAGACATCGGCGTGGAGTTGATCGCCAAAGCCCTAGAAAAAGAGCATGAAGATCGCATCTTCATGCAATGGGTGGCACAGCTCCCGGTCATGGCCTACACGGGGAAGCCTGTCAGCTTCTCTGAGTATAAGGACCGTATCACCGGTGCTAATATTGACCGCAGACCTGTCGCGGCAATTGAAGCGGAGCTGGCTGCGGTAGAAAAAGCGCTCCAGAAGGGAGGCGAACCTGATGGCGCTTGAAATTTTTAAGCTGGTCGGTTCGGTGTTTGTTGACACCGCATCGGCCGAAAAATCTCTTCAGAAAACCGACAAAAAAGCCGGTAGTCTTGGTGCCACACTTGTCAACGGTATCAAATCCGTCGGCAAGTTTGCGGCAACCATGGGCACGGCGGTGGTCGCCGCGGGCGGAGCCATTGTCGCCCTGACGGAATCCACGCGCGAGTACCGGACAGAACAGGGCAAGCTCGAAGCAGCTTTCAAGGCGGCTGGATTCGAGGGCAACGAAGCCCGGACCACATATGAAGCCTTGAATGGCATTCTTGGCGATAGCGGCCAGGCGGTCGAAGCATCGAACCATCTGGCACTTCTCTGTGATACCGAGGAAGAGCTGGCCACCATGACCAACGCGATGACCGGCATCTATGCCACCTTTGGAGACTCCCTCCCCCTGGAGGGTCTCGCGGAAGCGGCTAACGAAACCGCAAAGGTTGGCACCGTGACCGGCAGCCTTGCCGATGCCCTCAACTGGGTCTCGTTGGGCAGCGATGGATGGAGGGCCGCGCTTGGCGGCAACGAAAAAGCGCTGAAAGCGTTCAGCCGTGCTTCGAAATCGGGTGCGAATAATGAGGATGCCTTTACAGCGGCGCTGCAGGCATGCTCCACAGAGCAGGAACGCCAGGCGCTGATTACCAGCACGCTCAACGTTGCATACGGGGATGCGGCCGACGCATACCGGGAAGTCAACGGTGAAGTAATCGCGGCCAACATCGCACAGGATAACCTTAACAATGCCATGGCGAACGTGGGTGAAAAACTGGAACCTATCGTGACCCAGGGCAAGGAGCTCCTGACGCAGGTCCTTACTAAAGCGTCTCCGTATATTGAGTCTTTGGCGAATGTTGTGGTGCCCGCTTTGGTATCCGTTTTGTCCGGCTTGGTCGACGGGGTGGACCTTGTAATCCAGGGCATCCAGAACGGCCTTTCCTGGATGCAGCAGATCGGAGCATACGCCGCTGAAACCTTCCAACCGATCATAGATGACCTGGCTACAGCCTTCGGGTGGGTAAAGCAGCAGCTCGACCCGTTCATCACCGCTCTCAGCGACTACTTCACAAGCGGTCAAGCCGCCGAAGGCATGACCAATACCGTCAAGGCGGCGATTGATCTCCTTGCCGATGCGTATGTGACGGTGAAGGGCTTTATTGCTGAAGTCGCTCAGGGCTTCCAGGATGCGAATGCCTGGATGCTCGAACATGAGACCATGCTCACCTTGGTAGGTATTGCCGTCGGAACGTTGACGGCGGCGGTTATTGCATACAATACCGCGCAGGCTATCAAAAACGCGGGCGGCATTGTAGAGCTTGCCCAGTTGGCGCTGCTGCAGGTTCAGCTCTGGGGGCTTAACGCAGCGGAGATTGCACACACCGCGGCGGCCACGGTGGCGACTACCGTTACAACGGCCTTCGGTGCGGCTGTCAATTTCCTGACCTCGCCGATCACCCTGGTCGTTCTTGCCATCGGCGCGTTGATCGCCATCATCTACCTGCTGGTTACGAATTGGGATACCGTCAAAGAGGTCGCAGCAAATGTCTGGGCCAAGGTGCAGGAAATCTGGGCTGTGGTCGCCGCATGGTTCGACACAAATGTCGTACAGCCGGTCAAGGCTGGATTCGAGACAGCCACCGAGGCGGTCAAGACGGCTTTCCTCAATGCCTGGACCGGAATCAAGAATGCTTGGTCGTTTGTTTCCGGATTTTTCTCCGGAATTTGGACCAGCATCACTACAACTTTCGCCAATGTAACCGACTGGTTCCGCGACACCTTCAGCTCAGCCTGGCAGGCTGTTAAGGACGTTTTCTCGACCGGCGGAAAAATTTTCGACGGTATCAAATCGGGTATCTCCGATGTATTCAAAACCACCGTCAATGCTATCATCCGCGGCCTGAATAAGGTCATTTCGGTGCCGTTCAACAAGATCAACGACATCCTGACCAGCGTCCGCAACGTTTCCGTTGCCGGCATCACCCCGTTCAGCTTTGTGGGCAGCATCAGCGTGCCTCAGATCCCCGAGCTGGAAGAGGGCGCTGTCCTTGAGCGCGGCCAGGTCGGCCTGCTCGAAGGTAACGGCGCTGAGGCTGTCGTGCCTCTGCATAAGAACCGGGAATGGACCCGTGCGGTGGCCAGAGACATGGGCACGGCGCTGGGCGGATCCTCCGACAGCAGGGTGGTTGATGTGTTGCTCGACATCCTGGCCGCCATTGAGGCGATGACAGGTCTGGGCATTTACCTCGATACCGATGCGCTGGTCGGCGGTCTGGCAAAACCGCTCGACCGTAAACTCGGCCAGCTGCAGGCCGCGAAAGCGAGGGGTTAACCATGGCAAGAGGAACCGACTTCGGTGGCGTTCACAGCTACCGAGACTTACATCTGATCCAGCAGTCGGTCGAAGAGGCCCCTGCTGAACCGAAACTCAATTTGATAGACGTCCCCGGCGCGGACGGCTCGAAGGACATGTCCGAACAGCCGGCCGGCCGGGTCGTCTATCACGACCGCACGATCACGTGGGTGTTCGCCCTTTACCCCGGCGACAATTGGGCCCAGAAGCACCGGCAGGTCAGCAACGCCCTGAACGGTCGGCGCTGCCGGATTACGCTCGATGACAACCTGGGGTATTACTACAACGGACGTCTCGCCGTGAAAAATTACAAGCGTAACAAGACACTTCGACAGATTGAGGTCGAAGCGGTGTGCGCTCCGTATATGCTCAAGCAGGCGGAGACCGTGCGCGTCGAGAACCTCAGCACGACCGAGCGCCAAATCTACGTGCTGAACGAATTCATGCCGGCGATCCCGCGACTCAAGGTCACCGCACCGACGGTCCTCGGCTTCGGCGGTAATTCCTTCTCGCTGAACGCCGGAGAGCATAGGCTGCTGGATATCCTGCTCCCCGCGGGTACCAGCATTCTGACCGCAAAAACGGTCAGCGGCACCGGAACGCTTACCATCACATATCAGGAGGGGTCGTTGTAATGTATCAGATTTTGCTCGATGGCAGCCTTCCGCTGTACGATCCGAGAGACCCGAGTCTGACCATTCGCGACCCGAGCTGTTACCTGGCAGTCGGAGACGCGGGTCGGTTGGACTTCACCATCGACCCGGACCACCCTTACATCGACCAGATCGCTCTGATGCGGCGGGTGGTGCTGAACGCAGACGGGCGGACCATTTACCGGGGCCGCATCCGTAGGGCGGTGAAAGAATTTGACCTGCCCATCACGGTGGAAACGGAGGGCTTGCTGGCGTGCCTCAACGACAGCATCATCCCTCCGTACAATTTCCCCGCGGAGTGGGAAGAGCGCGAGGATGCTGCCTACCTGGCCGCATTTGAGAGCGGCAACGTTATCGAGTTCTTCCTCGGCTGGCTGCTCGAGCAGCACAACAGCCAGGTCGGCCCGGACCAGCAGATCCAGCTCGGAGAGGTCACCGTCTCCGACCCGAATAATTACCTCTACCGCGCATCGGAGAGCCGCATGACCACCATGGAGGCGGTCAAGAAAAAGCTGCTCGAAGGGCTGGGCGGCTATCCGCTGGTGGACTACAGCCAGCCCGTGCCCGTGCTCCACTATTATGCCGACCTTCCGCTGACCAACGTGCAGTCCGTCGAGTACGGCGAAAACCTGCTCGACCTTACCACGGAGACCGATGCCACGGATTCTTATACGGCGATCCTTCCCGTGGGCAAGGACGGGCTCACCCTTTCGACCCTTCCCGACGGCGAACTGACCCCCGGATATTTCAAGTCCGGTGAGATCATTTATAGCCAGGTCGCGGAGGATGCGCAGAACGGGCAGCGGATCACCCGCCTGGAAGAGTGGCAGGACGTAACCCTGGCAGAGCACCTGCAGACCAAAGCCCTGACCAAGCTGTCCACGGAGGGTGTAAAGGCAGCGCGGACGATTACCGTCAAGGCCATTGACCTCGGCGGCACGGGTGACGTTTCCCGTTTTGTTGTCGGCCGGTACGTTCAGCTTACCAGCCGTCCGCATGGGTATAACGTCGCGTATCCGTTGACGGAGCTCAGCCCCGACATCCTCGACCCCGGGAACACCGAGATCACGCTGGGCGAAACAATCAAGACCTCTGCAGACTTGGCGATTGGCGGCCGGCACCAGCTGGAAGAAACGCTGAACCAGCAGCAGATCGAGATGAACCAGCAGAAGGAGAACGCCGCTCAGATTGAGCAGGGCCTGCTTAACCGGATCACCTCGGCCATCCAAACCAGCGAATCGGTCATTTTCCAGGCTATGGAGCAGTACGTCCAGACGGGCGACTTCACAGCCTACCAGTCGACGGTCACCGCCCAGATGCAGATCCTGTCAAACCAGATCACTCTGAAGTTCACAGAGGCGACGGATCAGACCAAGAACGTGAACGGCGATTTGCAGAAGGTCAGCACCGATCTGGAGAAGTATTTCGATTTCACAGGCGACGGCTTGATTATCAGGTCGGGCACAGAGAACGAGATGCAACTCCTTCTTGACAATGGACTGATCCTGTTTAGCAGAAACGGTCAGCAGTTCGGGTGGTGGGATGGCGTAGATTTTCACACGGGTAACATCGTCATCGCCGTGAACGAACGTGCTCAGTTTGGCAATTATGCCATGATCCCGAGAAACAACGGATCGACATCTTTCCTGAAAGTGAAGTGATTGCATGGCTTCAAGCGGTTCTTTTGAGAATAGATTTCAGACCGGCTACCGCCTGCGCGTCAAATGGTCTATCGGGTCGCAGAGCACGGCAGACAACACATCGAGCCTGACCGTCAAGGCGTTTCTGGTGTCCGATAGTTCGTCCTATAAAATTGTATCGAACTATCCCAAAGCGATGGTCATGACCATCGACGGAACCAGCTACCATGAACAGCTCAACAATGCGAACCTGAACGGCGGCCAGGAGCGGCAGATTATGAGCCGCACCGTGACGATCAAGCACAACACGGACGGCTCCCGGTCGGTGGCCCTGGCTTTCCGGATCCAACTGTATGCCACCCTGTCCGGCGTTGAGTTCAACTGGGTCTATGCCCCCGCTAGTGGGTCGGCTACGGCGACGCTGGACACGATCCCCCGCGCCAGTAAGCCAACCCTCAGCGCTTCGACCATTGAACTGGGCAAGTCTGTCAGGATCACCACCAACCGCGCTACGGATCGCTTCACGCATAAGCTCTACTACGGCTGGTATGGCACGGAGTTCGTCCAGATCCCCAACGCCACCAACGTCGGCGCGTACTATGACTGGACTCTGCCCCTGACCTTCGCGAACAACATCCCCGACGCGACCGAGGGCTGGGGCGCGATCCGATGCGAGACCTACGACGGCAACACGAAGCTCGGCACGGCTGACGTGACCTTCACCGGCACCGTGCCGGCGTCCATGAAGCCGACCTGCTCCATCCAGGTGCTTGATGCGACCGACACAAAAGACACCTACGATGACCTGGTCAAAACGCAGTCGAAGCTGTATGTCAAAACCACCGGTCGAAGCTCCTATAATTCGCCCATTGTCGCGTGTAACGTAACCGCCAACGGTGCGCAGTACACACCGAAGATGACTGCCATGGATGATGGCTCTTATGTGGCGGAGATCACCACCGACGCGCTGAAGCTGGCCGGCACCACAACGGTCAGCGCATACGTCACCGACAAGCGCGGCAGGGTCAGCACGACCGCAACCGCAAGCTTCCCGGTGCTCGACTATGAAGAGCCGAAGGTCACGGCACTCAGCGTCCACCGCTGCAATGAGGATGGCTCCGAGAACGATCAAGGCGATTTTGTCAAGGTCACATTCAGTGCGGTGGTCACACCGCTGAATAATAAGAACAGCGCGGCCTACGTGCTCCGGTACAAAAAGAGCACGGCCAGCAGCTACACCACGGTGACGTTGACGGACCTCAATAAGAAATACACCGTCACGAACGACAGCCGGCTCTTCGCCGCTGACAGCGACGCCTCCTATGATGTCGAGATCGTCGTGACCGACGACATCAGCGTCGGCTCCCGAACGACCAGCGCGTCCACGGCGTTTACTTTGATGAACTGGAGCGCTGACGGCACGGGCATGGGCATCGGCAAGGTCTCCGAAGCACCGAACACGCTGGAGGTCGCTCTGGATAATCATTTCTACGGACACACCCAGCAGGAGGGCAACAGGTACGCTTTCTCCAGCCCAGGCGTGGCGGGCACCGTCGGATTCGTTCTGATGGCCCAGGTGCAGATCGTCGCCGCGAACGCCGACACCCCGATCACGTTTGTGTTCTCCCGCCGGCAAGAGCTCACCCCGATGACCGTACACCTGCGGCTCAAAAATTCCACAGCAGAGTCGTCGAGTCTTGAGTCCATCCGCTATGAGGGCACGAACTACGGCGTGTACGCCTACGCCCCGGACGCGCTGACCTGGAACATCTACGTCCTCAAGGGGTCGAATTACGACACGATCACCCTGCAGGACTGGTACACCTCCAAGACGATGCAGAGCCGCATCCGCGTGACGTTCCCGGGTGAGCTGGTGGACACGGTTCCGCTCCCCTATCACCGGGCCACCCCGGCGGTGCTGGACAGCATCCTCGACGCGTTCATGCCTGTGGGCTTCGTGCTCACCCTGTACAGCCATGCCGACCCGAACACGATGTATCCGGGCACGACTTGGGTGCGCATACAGAACGCATTCCTCTGGGCTGTGGATCCCGACGGCACAATCGGTCAGACGGGCGGTTCGAAAACCCACTCGCTGACCGTTGATGAGCTGCCCACCCACAGCCACGGCTCGGTGTATTCGCAGCACGCTGACGGCACCAAGAATGCTGCATGGTATACCGCGGCGGGCTCGTCCATCGCCTACGGCGCTGTTGCCACAGGCGGCGGCGCAGCCCATAACAACATGCCCCCTTACATCCAGGTCTCCGTGTGGAGAAGAACAGCATAAAAGGAGCGATGCAAATGGACACGATTATCGCCGCAGCCATCTCGGCCGCCGCCGCAATTATTGTCAGCGCACTGACCAACCGGGGCCAGTACCGGAGAACGGTGGCCTTGCTCGAGTATAAGTTCACCGAACTCTCGAAAAAGGTCGACAAGCACAACCAGGTCATCGAGCGGACCTATAAGCTCGAAGGCCGCATGAACGAAGCGGAGCATGACATCCGTGACCTGAGGGGCTATCACCGGCCCAACTGATAACAGGAGGTGGCGACATGGGAAAGACCACAATCAAAGTAATCTGCTCCGACCAGCAGCTCATCGCAGCGGTCACGCCGACCCTTGCGTCGGGCGGCATCAATGAGGATCGAATCGAGTTCGAGTTCTGCCCCCTTTGGGATGGGCTTGAAAAGACGGCGGTGTTTTACCGTAACACGGACGTCAGGTATCACGTTCCCCTTGAAAACGACGCCTGCCTCATCCCTCATGAAGTTCTTGCGGATGAGGGCTGGATGTACTTCGGCGTTTTCGGATCCCGCGATGACGTGCGCAGGACTTCGCTGGTCCTCCAGTACCGCGTCGAGAACGGCGCGATCACGGGCGGAGTCGTGGACCCGGCCGAGCCTATGCCGGACATCTACACCCAGATCTTCTCGCGGCTCGATGCCGTGGAGCAGTTCACGATCTCGCCCAGCGAGTACGAGGTCTCCGGCGCTTCCGTGACGGTTAGCAACTTCGATGGCATGCCGCTCCACGTCACGACCCGCATCGACCTCGAACAGCAGAAAACCGGCACGCCGTCCTCGAGCAACCTCCGCCCCATTGTTGGACGCAGCCGCGCCGACCTCACGCTGAACGGTGAAACGGTATGCAGCGCAGAGTTCGGGCATCAGGTATGCAGTGGCTCGTATGAGTGGAACACGGGCACGCTGACCGAGGACATGATTCTTGATGTATTTCTGGGCGGCGAGGATGAGGTCATCACCAAGACGACGCACGCCGACTATGCGAAGGGCTACGTTTTCCAAATCGCTCTCCGTGCCAAGGCCGACCCCACGCCGACGGCGCGAGCCAAGAGTCGCTGCAATCGAGCGAAGTATGTCGAGAACAAGAGAGCCAACTACGGCTATGACACCTACAGCATCAGCGCAGACGGCACGGTTCTGCTGTTCATGCCCCCGTCCGATGTTGGCGACACGATCACGGCGTTTCGTGCATGGCTGGCAGAGCACCGGGTGCAGGTCGCCTATGTCCCCGCCGAGCCGAGGGTCACGTCCCTGCCCGCGCAGAGGCTCTATGCAGTCGATGGCGATAACGTCATCGCGTCGAGCGTGGGCACGGTTACGGTCAGGGGTCAGAAGAACATCCAAGCCATCACGGCGGATCTCGCCAAGCGCGTGACCGAACTGGAAAAGAGCGACTACGCGCCGAGGTCTGAGCTCTACGCGCCCGTCTCCGCCTACGCCGGCACGCTTGCGGCTAACAACGTATACACGGCAGAACTGAGCGGCGCGGTCGCCTTCGTCCTGCCGGAAGTGACCGATCTGACGCGCGAGTGTCGGATCAGGATGCTGGCGAACGTCGCGGCGGATACCACTATCGACTGGGGCACCGATGTCTATTACGGCGCGGCGGTGCCTTTTGTCAACGAGGGAATCTATGAAATCCTCTGGGATTATAATGCGCTGATCGGCGCGTGGGTCGTCGGTGTGACCCGGATCGGGCAGGTGGTGTCCGTATGATTGCGCCTTATCTGAAAACGGCACAGGCGGCAAGGCCGAAGCCCGAGCACCTCTGGCGCATTGTGCACGACGCGACGCACCTGACAATCTCGATCCTGCTCCCGGATACCGACCCGCCTGCCGTGGCGTGGATACTTCCCAACGGTCAGAGGATTGAGGGCGCGACGCTCGACACGGATGTTCCTGCGGGTGAAACGCTGTGCCTGTGCGACGATTTCAGCCGATGCGGCATCGACATGACGGGCTGCGATCCCCGTGCGGCACGCATCAACTGCGCAGAGATCCCGACGGTCAGAGCGAACCTATCCGGCGTACACAGATGCGGGAATTATCGCGACATGCGTTATAATACGCCCGGTTATGTGCTGAACAGCGAAGGAGTACAGCTGCCTACGGGAGCAATTCAAATCAGGATTGCGCACTCGGATATGCTCATGACTGTGGGGGACATCAACAGAAAAAAGGTGGCTTGCGGCAGGGCTACCCACACAATTCTTGAGATTGCACATATGCCGAATTTTACGGGTGATCTGGCAAGCCTCAACATTGATACGCAATACTGGTATCGAATCCCCAACAACGATTTTACTAGTTATGTGGATTTGCCCAACAATAACAGCGAAATGGTTATTGTCGGGCAGCGTACAATCATCCATCACACAGGGGTGCATGGTCATTGCGATTTATCCAGCGTCATACCGGGGCATTTCGGGTTTTATGGCAATCCCAATATGACACCGGATGACTACGATCAGACATGCATCACGCTCGCTGCGTGCATGCAGTCGTTGAAAGACAACGGTGGGCTGGCCGCACTCACCATCGATCCCGACGACTTCGTGCTGGACATTTCCGCACGACGCACTAGTGCAAGCGATGCGGCCGTGGAGCAGTTGCGGTCGCTGGGGATGGCCGTGAACGAAATCGATGACGAATAACAGAAGGAGGTATCAGAATGGCTGTATTGGTAGGCTCCGCAAGGAGCGATGAAAACGGCAAGGCGTATAACGGCAAAGCCGGAGACCAGAAGAGCGGCAAAGAGGTCAGCACGCAGAACTGGTACAAGCATTCTAAGGGCTGGCGTGTTTTCCGCGCGAAAAGTGCAAGAATGGCCCAGCTGATCGCTCGCGCGATGCGCTCCGCCTGCGTGAACGACAAGATCGGCTATGACCAGTGGAACCGAAACACCTTATACACGCAGGCGGCGAAGGTGGACTTTGATCCCGGCCGCGTAACCATTGCCTGTGAAACGGACTGCTCCGCGCTGGTCCGCGTCTGCTGCGCCTTTGCAGGAATCAAGGGGATCCCCGCCGACTTCCGCACGGGCAACATGCCCACCTACCTCATGGCGACGGGCCAGTTCGTCGAGCTGAAGGGCAGCAAGTACACCGACCAGAGCTCCTACCTGGGCGAGGGTGACATCCTTGTCACCAAGACCAGCGGACACACGGTCGTTGTGCTGACCGATGGCCCGAAGTACGAAGGATCGGTGCAGGCGAAAGAGTACAACCTCGGTGAGCGCATCCTGCGCGAAGGTGACGAGGGCACCGACGTAAAGGTGCTGCAGGAAAACCTGATCGCGCTGGGCTATGACCTCGGCAAGTGGGGTGCGGACGGTGACTTCGGCGATGCAACAGAGCTCGCTGTGATGAAGTTCCAGCGCGACCACAAGTGCGAGGATGATGGCGAGTACGGCCCGATCACCCACAAGGCGATGCTGGCGGCACTTGATGCAGCGGAAGAATCTACCGGAACGACCGGCAGAACGGTCCGCGTTGTCAACGGCGACTGCTGGGTCAGAACCGCGCCGAGCACCACCGGCCGAAAGCTGGGCGTGGCCAAGAATGGCACGTCGTACACCTACGAAGGTGAAACGGCGGCGAACGGCTGGCACCTGATCGCGTTCGACAACCAGAACGGATGGGTGTCCGGCAAATATTCCACCGTCGAAGAATAAAAGGGGGTATAATCATGTCGGAGATCCTCAACAAGCTCTTGACCGTAAAGAGCCTCGTCACCCTGGCCCTGACCGCCGTCTTTTGCGCCCTGAGCGTAACCGGCGCGATCAGCGGCGAACAGTTCCTCACCATCTTTACCGTCGTGATCGGCTTCTACTTTGGTACTCAGCATGAGAAGAAAAAGTCCGAAGCCGCAGCAGAGGCCATCCCGCTGGAGGCAATCCCGCTGGAGATCCCCGAAACGGTGAATCCGGAGCCCGAAAAGTTCAATAATTAAGTTGGACTTTTTCACCGGCCCCGAACGGAGACAGTAAAAAAGTACAAATCACAATGCACAGCAAAAGCCCGGAGGTTTCAAGCCTCCGGGCTTTTTTTCATTCATACATCTTCGCGCCGCAATGAAGACAGAAATTATCTTGATTTCCCAACGCTATGCCGCCACAAATACTGCATTTGTGCTCTTCGGCATACCATTCGTCAAATTCTCCGGTAGCCATCCACCGCCCATGCCGTACGGGTTTAGCGTCGATGGTGGGGGCGTTGTCGAGCATGTCGTGAATTCGCATAACCATCTGAAGTTCATCGCTGTTCAAGTCCGAAAACTGAATTTCTTTGAACCGTGCATGCAGTGCGTCCGCATCAATCAATCGCATATTTGTCGCCTCTCTTTCTCTTCGACCAAACAACAGCCAACGCCTCGCCGCACTTGGGGCAATGGTAAGCGGTTCGGATTTTTACCCCGTGCGGCTCGATTACCCGAACCGTGGTGATTCCGTAGACATTGCAGAACCGGCAGTAACGCAGGTTAATCATGCGGGGCCTCCTTGACAAGCACCGACAGGCGCTGGGCCATTCTGTGAACTCGGGAGATTCCAGCTTCAAGTTGCTCGATATAGTCGCGGGCATCCCGCAGGAGACGCGGTACGCAATTTCCCGGGTACCCGTCGGACTCGGAACAGTATGCGCATCTTGTGCAGGGTCCAGGTGAAGAGCAACACGTCAGTGAGGTTTTAATTTCCGCCGGCGTCTTCATCACTCCGCCCCCTTATTCCGATACTCCTCAAGCCGCTTTTTATATGCCTCCGTCTCCGCATATCCGCACGAATCGAACTCCGGGCAGAAACCGCGGTAAATGCATTCCGGAACCAGGACCGACCCGAGCACCGGGTCAATTACATGGACCTTATCAACGACCTCCTGCCATGCCTCGCGGGTCTCCGGAGCGGCTTTGCGGCACAAGCGCCGGCGGCTGATATTGATAAGCGCCTGAGCGTCCGCCTCACATTCATGCGACACCGGAGCGTCCTGGGGCTTTTTGTTCCGATCCACACCGGTGCGGTCGGTACGCTGGGTGGACACCCAATGTTCGATACCAATCTTGTGCCGAACAAAATGCACGGACACCCAGCTCGGAAGGTTTACCCACTTCCATGCAAAGCGGATCAGCCTGATGCAGCTATGCTCCGCGAGCAGCATTGTCTTCTTCCAGCCATCGGTCGGGGGCTTACCAGAGCCGTCTCGGCTGATAGTGGTTCGGGCCGCGCCTTTGACACGCGCCCACCGGTTGATGTATTCAAACCAGCCAATCATTCACTTATCTCCTCCATCACTTGAAATAGTACGTCGCTGCGAGCGGATCAGAACGCCGCCCGCGGGTTCCGCAGCCCGGGCCAACCGGGCACGTTCAGCCCGCAGCTCCTCCAGCTGTTCCCGGCGGATCCTGTCGATGCGGAACCGATTGTAATACTCAGAGACACCCAAACCAGCCAAGAACGCAAGAACAACCGCAAGCATAAAACCATCCTCCTTAGTTTTCGTTGTCCAGGAAAGTCACTTTTTCCGGCTCAACCTTGCCCAGAGAGCCGTCCGGGTACTCTACCATAGCCCAGGTGCTGCGCAGGATTTCGGTGGAGCAAAAGTTAGCATTGTACACACCTTCATCCCGGAAGTAGCGCACAACGGCATCCCGCTCCGAGGGATTGCAGAACCTATTGATTCGGAGCAGCGCCTGGTCCTCGTCCACGAAACGGTGAAACAGGGCAGCCTTTCCGTCCACATCGCAGGGCCGCGGCTGGCCCGCTCGATCCTGCTCAAGGCACCGGAGGATGCGTTCGAGCAGCTTCTTCGTTTTCTTTCCCATGGTCAAACCTCCTTCAACTTCAGCAGGGCAAAGCCGTGCAGCCGATAGACCTGGCGCTCGCTATACCCGAGAGCGGCAAGCTCCGCAATGATGAACTTCCAGCCGCGGCCTTCGATATACCGGAACCGCATGACCATCCGCTGCGCAGGATCGTCCAGGGAGTCCAGCGCCCGCTCGATGGAGAGCTGCTGCGCCGCCTGGGCCGCCACGCGCTCACAGTACATAGCCTCCAGCTCCACGTGCCGGGCGACAAGATCAGCCATGTCGCAACGCGGGCCCGAGGATATCGGGGTCTTGGTCAGGTGCGGGATTTTAGGAGAGTACATGGACGTCTCCAGGGCAACCAGCTGCTCGCGCAGCTGCGTGACCTCCCGCACCAAAGCCCGGTAGTTTTTAAGATCAGATTTCAGCATTTACGACACACCTCCCGCAAAATCCCTTATCACGTCACGCAGCCAACGAAAACTACTCCCGTTGGGGTCCGGGATAATATCCGGAACACTTCGTCCCAGAAGGTGAATGTACAACGCGCCATCGTGCCAGTAGAACTCCTGCAGATGGTCAGCATTGTACGAATGACCCTTCATCTCGATCCACCTCATACAGAAACCTCCTTCAGAACTTCCAGGCGCAGCGCTTCAATAGCGGCGGCCTGGCCTTTTTCTTTGTGAGCAAGAGCCCCGAGCACGCGCTCGTCGTGCGTGCCACGCAGCACGATGTGGAAGATTCGACAGACCTCCGTCTGACCGGGGCGGTTCAGGCGCTCGTTCGCCTGCTGGTAGAGCTCCAGGCTCCACGTCAGACCGAACCAAATCAGGATGTGCCCGCCGTATTGGAGATTCAGCCCGTGCCCGATGCTGGCCGGGTGGGCAATGGCAACGGGGATGCGGCCGGCGTTCCAGTCACGGATGTCCTCCGGGGTGTCCAGCTTCCGGCAGGGGATCCTCGCAGCGATCCGCGCCTCGTCGTGCTTGTAGGCGTAGAGGATCAGCACCGGGTCGCCGCCGGCCTGCTCGACCAATTCGGACAGGGCCTCCAGCTTCAGGTCGTGCAGCTCATGCACGCCGCCGTCCATGTCGTAGATGGCACCGTTTGCGAATTGCAGCAGCTTGTTCGTCAGCGCAGCCGCGGAGCCCGCCACGACTTCCCCCGATGCGTCCAGGCATTCCAGAACCTTCTCCCGTTCGAACTTCTTGTATTTCTTCAGCAGGTCGGCGGAGGGGCGGACCGTCACATCGGTGTAAATCTGCCCGGGCAGCGACAGCACGTCCTCCTTTTTGATCGACATACACACGTCCGAAATCCGGGAGTAAACCTCCTCCTCGGCACCCTCGCGGGGCTTGTATGAATATACAATCGGACCGTTTGTCTTTTCCGGGATGAGGTACCGGCTGCGGAACGCGCCCAGCGTCCTGCCCAGACGCTCCCCGAGGTCCAGCAGATACAGCTCCGGCCAGAGGTCCTCCAGGCCCTGCGGGCGGGGGGTACCGGTCAGCCCGATAAATCTGCGGATCCTTCCGCGCACCCGGCGGAGGGCTTTCCAGCGTTTGGCCTGCGCCGATTTGAAGCTGGAAAGCTCGTCCACCACGACGATGGGGAACGGCCAGGAGCCGTGAAGGAACTCGGTCAGCCACACGACGTTCTCTCGGTTGATGACGTAGATGTCAGCAGGCTCGGCCAGAGCCGCCACGCGCTGCTTTGCGGTACCGATGACCGTGGACACCCGGAGGTGGCGCAGGTGCGCCCAGCCGGAGCTCTCACCGGTCCAGGTGTCCAGAGCTACTCGCTTCGGAGCGATTACCAGCACCGGACCGTCCTCCAGGCGGTCGTTCAGAATACGGTCCAGAGCGGTGAGAGTGGTGACGGTTTTACCGGTGCCCATGCCCCAGATCAGAGCGCAGGCAGGGCGGTTGATAATCCAGTCGATACCGGCGACCTGATGAGGGTATGGGCTGAAGGTTTTCATTTCCCGTCATCCTCCCACGCTTGTGCATTCTTGGATTCCTTATACCAGAAAAAGAGGAATAGCCCGATCACAACCACGGTTCCCAGACCGCATAGGGCCGCAAGGGCGATGCTACCTGCGTTCATTACATCACCCCCGTATCGGGCGCACCCGGGTCGAAGTACATCCCGAGCCGACGGGCCAACCGGCAGACCTTGAAGTCCATCCGGTCCCGCACCTCTTTATTCACTCCGAACAGGAGCCGCAGCTGCTCCAGCATGACGGTCGCGTCCGCGAGCTCGTCAACCAGAGCTTCGTGGGTGGTCCCACCCTCGTCCTGACGTTTCGCCAGTTCCTTAATCAGCTCGGACATTTCCTCGACAGCTTTCCAGATTTGATGCTCCACGCCATAGTGGTCAATGGCGGCTTCGTAGACCGCCCGGCGCTCTTCATACGGAATCATCGTCACAACATCCCCTTCGTTCAAGAATCAGCGCATCCAGCGCAACAATGTCCTCCTTGGTGTACACCCAACGATGGATGAACCCCAGATCAGTCAACCACTTGGCCCACCTAATCTGCATAGCTCCCCGGGAGCTTCCCTCGGGGCTTTTCGTTTCTACAAAGATCAGCCAGCCGCCCGGCAGCAGGCAGAGCCTGTCGGGTACCCCGAGCCATCCCGGGCAAACCCATTTCAGGCACCTACCGCCGTGACCGGCGATCATCCTCACAAGGGCCCGCTCAATATCCTTCTCAAGCGTCGCCACTTCAGCAGCCCTCCTTTTTGTAATAGCGCTGGCGGCCATACAAACCGGTCGTGATTTTCAGCCCGCCCTGGTGTCGCCACCCGGGCTGCTGCTCCATGATGGACCGAATCCGCTTCCCTTCGTAGGACTCCATCCGGTCGGGATTCTGGCCCAGGGCTTCCGCCCAGATTTCATAGGCACAGACCGTCGTGCGCTCGACCGTTCCGGGGTCCGATCCTTCCAGCCATTGCCGGCGAGAGTAGAGGTCCATCGTCTCCCAGTTGGCCGGGAGCTTCCGCTCCAGGTATTGCGTCACAATACCGGCTCGGGGGTCCTCCTCCTCATAGAGCTCCTGAATCTCACGCGCAGCGGACTCGAGCTCCGGAGGCAGGAACAGCGGCTCGCCCTTTTTATAGGAATCCACGGCCTCGCCCCAGATCAGCCGCACAACCTCCGGCGTCAGTTCTTCCCACATATCCCGCACCGGGGCGTTGGGAGTATCAACCACCCAGAAGCGCCGGTTGCCGGTAGTATCACGGAGGAACTGGGTCTCGTTCGTCGTGCCGATGAAAATGCATTGGCGCGGGAACTCCTGAATGCGCCGGCCGTATGCCGGGCGGAAGCGGTCGGAAGTTTTAGAGATAAAGAGCTTGATGGTTTCAGCTTCGGCCTTTCGCATACCGGCCAGCTCGCCGATTTCCATGAGCCAAACACCCTGCACCTGCTCGTATGATTCCTTGCCCTGCATAGTGGTGAAGGAATCCGAGAACCAATCACCGCCCAGCTTCCGAACCAGCGCCGACTTGCCCAGGCCCTGACGGCCCCGCAGCGTCAACATGTAGTCGAATTTGCAGCCGGGGTGGTAGATACGTGCCACAGCAGCGGTGAACGCCTTCCTGGTGACCGCCCGAGTATACGCGGAATCCTCGGCACCTAAGTAATCAACCAGCAACCGCTCCAGGCGGGGAACCCCGTCCCATGTGCAGCTGTCGAGGTAATCCCTGACCGGGTGGAACTTCCGCGATTCGGCGACCACGTTTAGGCCGTCAAAGATTTTGTCCTTTCCGGACAGCCCGTACAGCTGCTCCAGATAGTACCGGAGCCCGGCGTCGTCGGTGTCAGACCAAATGCTCTCACCGGACACGGTGCGCCACGGCAGGGAGCGCCGGGCGACGATGCTGTGCGTCATTTCGTTATAGCCGACGCAGCCCTTCAGGTCCGGGTCGCCGTTCAGCAGAACTACCACGTTTCCGATGGTCGAAGCGATGGCACCCTTCTCGGTGAATTTCAGCTTCGACTGCCAATCATCGTCGGTGGTAGGGGCATCAATATCCGTAGCAAAATCCGCTGCAGCCTCGGCCTTTCGATCCTCCAGCAGCTGCGACTTCACCCGGGGCAGCCCGGCCGCCAGATCGGACATGGCCTTGTAGGACGGCCGGCTGCTGACCGGCTTTGATGGATCCACGTCAGCGTCCAGATCGGCGAACTTGTGGAGCCGAACCAGGTCCCATGCATTGCAGAGCTGCATCGAAGCGGGGTCGGTGGCGTGGTGGGAGTAGGAGAACTTGCCGTCATAGGTCACGACACCCGCGGCCGTTGATCCTTCGGTGTATGTATAGCGGTCGCCCTCGCAGGGGGCATAGGTCGGAACGAATTCCGCGATGGCTTCATCGATGGAGTAGGCTCGACAGAACGCACCGATCAGGCCAGGCTTGGTGAGAGGATCCTGCTGCTGGGTGGCTGACTTCTTGATGACATCCGCCACACGGCTGGACATCGGCCAGCTTGACACATCGCGCCAATCGTGGTATGTGGCCAGGACCGCATCCGGGTCCAGGAACGGGCCGTCGTGATATTTGAAAACATACTCGCCGTCCTGGGAGACGCTCGGCCAATACATCAAGCGCTCCGGCTGGTATGAGGTATCATCGAACTGGTCGATGCCCAGGGTGGCGGCGACGCGGCGACCTATGGCCTGGTACTCGTCCGGGGTGACGTTTCTGGCCAGGGGCACCACCAAACGCAGGCGGGGTTTCTCCGGGGGATGCTTGTGCGTGGAATACACCGCGCCTGCATTACCGAAAAGCAACTCCCAGTCGGACCAGAGGTCTGAGGTGGCAAAGTCGGCATCCAGGCAGAGGATGGACCGGTACTCGACATCGGAGCGCCTGCCTTCGTTGCAGTACCCGCCGACAAATCCACCTACGTCCTTGACGTCGTGCTGCTGGTCGCGGCTCATGGCCTTATATTCCGCGACCGTTTCAGGGGTGCGGGTGGCGGAGGCCATGCGATCCAACATCCAACTCCATTGTCGGTTCCAGTTCCTCCAGGTTTTCGTTTTGCGGGAATTACCCAGGGCAACGGCTAGCATTTTATCGTGGGTCACTTGCACTTGTTGTTCACCTCCTCACGCCGGCGGCGCATGATTTTCTGCAGACCCTTCATGGCACCCTCGTCATCCCCGGCCAATACCTGCCCACGCAGGGTGCAATATTGCTGAGCGGAAAGCTGCGACCGGTGGGCTTTCAGGGATATCAAGGCCAATGGGTTGATCGGTTTCAAATCAGCCACGAACAGCCCTCCTCAATCTTTCATGTAGAATGGTGTGTCATATCCATCGGCTCGGAGCAGCAGCCCCGGAGCCCAGTCAATCGGCTGGCCCATGATGACCGCCATGTCCTGCCAACGGGAACCCTCCGGAGCTTCCGCCACGACTTCATCGTGGACGTGGAAGCAAATCTGGAAACCCGCCGCGTCCAGGCGATCCATGCAGACAGCGAGACAGTCACGGGCGAAAGCCTGGACGATGTTCTCGACCAACTTCCCGCCCCAGGTCTCCTGGCGGATCCAACCGCCGGCCTCGGATTCCTGGTCCTGTTTGCCCTTCTTCCCGGCACCTTGGCCCATGTAGATGATGGAGCCGTCGTCGGTGAGCTGGGCTCCCCAGTAGGAGAGCACCCGCCCGGACGGGAGCATGCACCGGAGTGCGTCAGCGTCCTTCCGGTATTTGACCGGAGCTCCCAGGCCCGGCACGTTGTACGTTTTGCCGGGATTCGACAGGGCACCCTTTGCGGCAGCTTCCGCCGATCTCCAGAACCTCGGAATCGTCGGAGAGGCCGCCCGCCATTGGTTGACAATTTCCTGCATTTCTGCATCGGTCAGGCCCATCTTATCCGCGCCGAACGCCTTCAAGGCACCGACACCGCCACCGTAGCCGCAGGCCAATTCTGCGACCTTGCCTTTTTGCCGGAGGTGTGCATTCACGCCGTGCTTCTCCACAGGCACCCTAAACATCTGGGAAGCGGAGCTGCAATAGATATCGCCACCGGCGGCGAATACGTCCATGCGCCATTGTTCCCGGGCAAGGTAGGCAACCACTCGCGCCTCGATGGCCGAGAAGTCGGCAACCAGGAAAGTGTGGCCAGGTTTCGCGATCAGGGCGGTGCGGATCAGCTGCGACATGATATCGGACACATTGCCATAAATCATCTTCAGCAGTTCCAGGTCGCGCTGCCGGAGCAGCTCGCGCACCGTGCCGATGTCCTCCAGGTGATTCTGGGGAAGGTTCTGCAGCTGGACCAGGCGACCTGCCCAGCGGCCCGTCCGGGCTGCGCCGTAGTATTGCGTCAGCCCTCGGACACGACCGTCCGCGCAGGCGGCGTGGAGCATCCTCTCATATTTAGTGGTCGAGGTTTTGCCCAGCAGCTGCCGGAGCTGCAGCACCCGGATGGTGGTCGGATCCTTTGCCCGTTTCAGCAGGCCCGCAACGGCCTCCTTGTCCAGCGATTCGGTGTCCAGCCCCCGGTCCGACAGCCAACCCTTCAGCTGCTGAACGCTGTTCGGGTTTGCAAGCCCGGTCAGCCGCTTCATTTCTGCGCTACACTCGGCGGTGTATTCAGCATCCACCTGCACGGCCGCCTGGGCCAGATCCAGGTCCACCCGAACGCCGCGCTCATTGATCCGGGCATCCAGCGCCCAGATGCGGCGCTCCCATTGTGGAACCTGATATCGGGCAAGCCGCTTATAAATCAGCCGTTCGACCTCCACGTCGTCCCGGGCGTAGAGCTTGAACCGTTCCCATTTTTCAGGGGCGTGCTCCGGAAGGTTCCGCGTCCGCTGGCCGTTGGTCTTGGTAGGCTTGCAGGGCTTGCAAAAATAGTCGATTAGTGCTTTGCCGTCCTTGCGCTTTTGAACGGGGAGCCGGAGCGCTGCACCGGCAGCGTCCAGACTCAACGGAAGCCCGTTCATGGCGCAGAGGATCATCGTGTCGACCCATTCCTCCGGGCGCTGATAGAAACCGAACTGCCTGAGATACGCACTGCGCTCAAACGGGCTGTTGTGCGCGACCTTGATGATGTCCGGGTCCTGGAGCCCCGCAATGATATCCGGCAGCTCCGCCCGATCCGCTGGGTCCGTCAGGTCAAGCACCCGGACGGGCTCGTCATCCCAGGCATAAGGCAGCAAGAGGACCTCGAAGTCCGGAGCCTCCATGTAGGCGAATGCGCCTGCGGCTTTGAGGTCCACACTGCTGTAAGTTTCGGTGTCAAGCCAGAGGATGCGCCGATTAGTTGAGGAAGTCATCGTCGGCACCCGTGTCGGTGTAGCCGTCGTTGAAGTCGTCAGCAGATGCGCGGATTCCGCCAAGCGGTTCACCGTCGTGGAGCTTCTGCAGTCCCAGCAGACCGCAGCCGATGCCCTTACGGCGGTTGTTGTAGCCGTAGAAGTTGATGACGGCGCGACCGTAGCATCCGGAATAAAGCTCGTTCGGGTCGAACAGCTCCTGATTGAAGGAATCGCGCAGCATCGGCTTATCCTTGCTGCTGGCGTTCATAACGTAGCAGCCCTTGCATTCCTCGCCGTACTCGCCGCCGTTGGGCTTGGGGCCATCGCCGTCGTGAATGGGGATCATCGGGTTAGCGGGCAGGGAAGCCTCGCCATGCCGTGCCTTGAACGCAGTAGCCGCGTCCACGATTGCGGCCTTGATGTTCTTGAGGGTCACGGTGTCGCTCTTGGGGATCAGCAGAACCACGCTATACTTCGGTTCCGCACCTTCCTCGGAAGCCCGGGGCTTGTCGACGGTGACATAAGAGAAACGGACCTTACCAGTTACAACCTTCGTGTTCATAAATTCATACCTCCATAATTCACTTATACTTTTTAGGGGTGTGCTTGCCAGCTTCCGACGGGATCAGCCGCAGAAGCTTCTCCTCGGTTACCCATCGAGTCAGGCATTCAGTGCATTCACGGCGGCGGATCGTTGTCGTCTCGACTTTTTCCGAATCGTGTGTCCCCGAATCGTATATCCTCGACTTTCCGCAGCCGCAGATCGGACAGATCATACCGGGCACCTCCTTATTCGGAATCCGTATCGCCTTCACGGGGCTGTGCGATGAGTTCATATTCGGAGACCTCCGCCGGGGCGAGCTCCCGCACATAGTCAGCCCAGCCCCATGCCATGCGGTCGATTTCAGGAACGTAGCGACGCTCGGTGAAAGCTTCCACTTCCAGCAAGCCCGGGTGGGGCAGCCCGCCAGGCATCGGCGGACGCATGATGCAGTAATACCGGAATGTCGTTGCCATGGTTTAACCCCCTTGTTCAAAATCCTTCTTGATTTCAGCTGCTCGGTCGTAGGGCTGACGCTTGTCGGATGCCGGGGCGATGGTAGGTGCGCCCGGAACCGAGAGAATCTGCCCGGAGAGCAGCTCGGAAACCTTCTTCTTGCCCAGGGCTTTCTCCATGTTGTACGGACTCAGGAGCTCCGTCTTGGTGTAGTCGTCCGGGGTATAACCCGCCAGGTTCAAGATCGATTCGACCTCGAGATCGTCCGCCCAGGATCGGCTGGACCGTCCAGCAACGACCTTATAACCGGGAACCTCTCCGCCGCTCAGCATGTCGGACAGGGCCCGATCCTTAACGGCCTTCAGCCATGCGGTCACCTTACCTTCGGCGGCCAGGATGTCCGCCACCTGCCACGGCGCAAGGGAAGGAATCTCGACAGGACCGTCGGAGGTCTCCACGATGAGAGCGCAGCTTCTAGCAAGTTCCGGACAGCGGCCTGCGTGCGGGCAGAACCGGCAATGCTCTCCGGCAGCCATGTCGCCCTCACCCTTTGCGGCCAGCGCGGCGGTATACTCGACTGCACGACCCCAATCCAGCAGATACGCAGCAGGCAGCTCCCAATCGGACACGTTGTTCATTCGCGGCTGGAAGATATGCAGCCCGACCGTCTGAACATCATAAATGAAGCCGTAGTCGTTGAGAGCGCCTAGACCGTAGAGCATCATCTGCGAATTCTCCACCGCCGAAACGCTCACGCCCTGACCGTACTTATAGTCGATCACATCCATGCGGTGGCCCTGGATGATGATGCAGTCGGCAGTTCCGAAGCCGCCCGGCACCCACGGGGAGAAGTCCACCCGGCGCTCAGACATCGCAATCGCCGATTCGTCCTTGACAAGTTCCTGGATGAAATCCCGGTAAGCTTCGGCGCAGTGGATCATCTCGGCGGTTACATCTTGAGAGCCCATCCAATTCTGGAAATCCGCAAGCAGGTCATCACGCCTGCATGTGGAAGTATCGTCGAAGTTCAGCATGAACTCAGCAACCTCATGCGCCAGGGTGCCCTCCCGCGTGAACGCGGTGTCCTGATTCGGATAAGCCGCGGCCGCCACCGCCGACGGGGGGCAAGCCAGCCAACGCGCGGAGCTTGAGGCGCTCAACAGGGCATGCGCCCGGGAGCTGTGGTTCGGGGTTTGGTTCATTTCCTACTCCTTCCTGCCCACGACATAAAGGCGAGGGTCGCGCAGATGATCGCGGTGATGATGACAGCGTCACTCATTGTTCAACCTCCTAAATCTTCGACAGCAGGTCGAGGAACTCGATGCGCTTCCCCTCGGGGATTTCGCTGACGGATCCAGCGTAGCGGTTCACGAGCTCGCGCACCTTAGGCTTGACGGCGGGGTTCTGAGCACAGCGGAGCGCGACGGCCTTCTGGAAGTCGGCCAGGCTCGGCGGCTCGGCAACGGGGGCCGGTGCAGGGGTTTCGACCGGAGCGGCGGTCGGGGCGGCGGGCTGGGGCTCAGCGGCCGGTGGGGCCTTTTCACCGCAGAGGGCCTCTCCGTAACGCAGCACGTTGTCGACGCAGCTGTCGCAGTTGGGCTGCAGCTTTTCCAGCCCGGCAATGAGGGCGTCCAGGCGGGCCCGATCCTCAGCGGAAAGTTCGATGGTGATTCGGTTCATGCAGTTTTTTCCTCCTTCGCTTTAGGTACTAGGGTGTATTCTATCTTCACGCCGTAGCGGCGCTCCAGAATTCTGGCGATGACCGCATAAACACGGTCGGGGTTCGGAGTCTTGGTGATCGTATTCATATGCGGCCTCCTTTAGATTTAACAAGTTCCACAATGTAGAACTTTGGGGGTTAAAAAATAGGCGGGAATCTCCGCGTCGGGGATTTCAAGCAGGGCCGCTGCTGAACGGATTTCAGGGGAACGCCAATGCACCGTGTTATTCAACCGGGATGACATCCAGACCTTAGAGTGGCCCATAGCCTCCGCGAAGTTATCACAGGTGCCATACTTCTCCACGATGCGCCCACGCAGTCGGCTAAAATCAAAAACCATCATATCACCTCCATGCTTCATAATGTACTACAACCTGGAACCGATGTGGGTTGAGTTCCATAATGTGGAACTCACGGACATATATT
>UZAT01157482.1_pt1 | contig 32725 bp, 45 predicted proteins | sample 2160861 | NCBI WGS metagenome assembly UZAT01 (sample SAMEA5138306, study PRJEB28736) | viral metagenome | reverse complement strand
TCTGGTCCCCGGTGGAAACCGAAGAAGAGACCGACCTGCCCTTCCACGAGCTCCGGCTGGAGAACGTCACCCCCTGGGAGCCCCTTACCATCGACGCCGCTTGGGATACCGACGGCGAGGCCCTGCTGGCAGCCATGCAGGCGGCGGATACGCTCTAATCCGGTATCAAAATAAAAATCAAAAACCCGGAAATATAGCGGTTTATCTGTTTACTTTATACCATTATAACGGTATACTTAATTTATCAAGTAGAGGAGGTAATGAGAATGAGTTTTGCGGTGTATGTAGACGGAGAAGGTTATATCGGGGATGTATCGGCTCCAACTCGGGAGCTGGCAGTGGATTTCGTAGTCCGTCAGGGCTATGCGGAAGGAACTTTTGAATTGCGGGAGGTGTTTGAATGAGCAAGCTGCAGGACCGGCGGAAGGCCGCCGGTTTCTCCCAGGCTCAGCTGGCTTCACGGGTGGAGGGCCTTACGGTCCGCACCCTGCAGCATTATGAGCAGGGGAGCCTGGATATCAACAAAGCGGCGGCGCTGATCGTGTGGCGGCTGTCCGTGGCGTTGGGGTGTGAGGTCGTTGACCTGCTGGAAATTGAATAACGAAAAAGCCCGGAAGCGTATGCTCCCGGGCTTTTATTATTCTACAAAATCGACGTCGACTATCTGATCGCCGACCACTTTGATCTCGGTTAGTATTCCCCGCCAGAATTCCCGCCGCTCTTCCGGTGTGAAGTCCTGGTACAGCTCCGCCACTCCGCCATCGAATAGTGCTTGGATCTTCTCCAGGTCGGCGAGCTCCGGCAGCTTTTCCTCTGGTTCTTCCTCCACCACCAGTTTGGCCAGGATCGCGGCTTTCTTTGCTTCATACTTTTCTTTGGTCATTCGGTCATCGGAGATATAAAGATCCTCCAGTTTGTCCAGCTGCTTCTCTATGGCCTCCCGGTTATTCTTCCGAGCCTTCTTCGGCTTCTGTTTCTGCTTAACCGATTTGACTTTAACGATCTGCTCGGCGACCGTGGACTGAACGTAATCCATCAGCTGCTGCTCCAGTTTTTCCTCGTTGAAGGAGACCTTATTGCTGCAGGTGTCCTGGACCTTGGCGCGGCGGCAACGGTAGTATTTATATATTTTTCCGCCCTTGGCGGTATTCGTGCCGGCCATTTTGAGGTTGCAGCAGTCGCATTTCATGAGCCCGGCGAAGATGTAGAGCTGGCGTTCCGTGTCTCGGGCGTTCCGGGTCATGAGGCTCTGCATCCGATCCCACTCCTTTTTTGTCATGAGAGGCTTCGCTACGAAGTCCGGGACCTCTTGATAGTGCCCGTAAAGCATCGGGTTCCGAAGCAGATCGACGGCGTTGTTGTAGTGCATCCCCGGCGGGTGGGCGGCATTGGCTTCTCTCATGGCCCGCTGGATAGCACCGTAGCGGAAGAAGTTCTCGACCAGATCCCGCACGTAGTCCGCCCGGCCCGGGCTCTCGTCCAGAATGACGTGCTGGTTTTCGTCAATGGTGTAGCACCTCGGGAGGCATCTGGCCGGGCCTGTCCAGCGCTTCTGCTGCCGGAGATATTTGTTTGTATATTTGATCCGGTCCGAGGTGGCGTCAGTTTCGTTCTGGCCTACGGAGAGCAGCACGTTTACCTGCAGGCGGCCTTCCTTGGTCCGCATCTCCAGGCCGGGCTGCTGCTGGGAGTACCATTCGACCCCGTACTGGTCGAGGATGTCCTGGATTTTATAAAAATCGCTGATTGATCTGAACCAGCGGTCGAGCTCCTTGAAAAGAATAATATCTACAAGGCCCGCCTTTACATCGTCCATGAGGCGGTGGATGGCCTTCCGATCTTTCAGGCGCTTCCGAGCGCTCTTTCCTTCGTCGGCGTATACGCCGACTACTTTCCACCCCTTCTTCTCCGCTTCGGCCCGGAGGCCTGCTTCCTGGGCCTCTAAGCTCCAGCCCTCGATGCGCTGCTCGGCTGTACTTACTCGAATATAAATGGCGCAGCGGAGAACGTTCCGGGCCTGGACCAGGACCCGCAGGTCCTTTTCGCTGGGCGGGTAGTTATTCACTTGCATTGTTGTGACCATCTTACTCCCTCCCCCTTTGTTTTTCACAAAATGGTCAAAATGTGACCGTTTTTTGTCGCCTCCGCTATGATATAAAATATTAGAACACTTGTTTCATTGGAGGGCTTGGCTATGCATCAGAATTTAGTGAACCAGATTATTGAGAAAGTTCAGACTTGCGAGGACGAGGTCCTGCTTGATCTCATTTTGAAGCTATTCTTTGAGAGCGGTTACTAGCTGCTCGATGCTCTTGTATTTACTCTCTGGAAGCTCGGCCAGGGCCGATACTGTATTAAAGAAATTTTCATCCGATCTCAATTTTACGATCAGCTTCGCCAGCTGGTCGTTTCTTTTTTGGTTATCTGCGCGCCGCATGGGTACGTCGTACCCGAGCAGCCAGGCCTCGTTTACATCCAGCACCTGGGCCAAAATATAAAGCCGGTCGGCCTTGGGTTCAGTTTTGCCTGAAATGTAATAACTGATTGTGCCTTTCGGGATGCCGGTTCGCTCGACCAGGTCTACTGCACGCATACCCCGGACCCGCATGGCCTCCTGAAGGCGGTCTCTCAATTCTACGCGTTCCACGTGTTTCACCTCCTGCAAGTATCATATCACTTAAAGTGGAACAAATCAATAAAAAAGTTCCGTTTTGCAGAATTTAGTTATTGACAACTGTTTGGAGGCATGGTATTATATCGGCGTGAAGTTCCATTAAACGGAACAAATAGAAAGGCTGTTCCATTTTATTGATCGGAGGTGTCAGTATGGTTTTTGATTTTAGCAGGCTGCGGGGTCGCATCGTGGAGAAGTTCGATACCTGTGACCGCTTCGCCGTAGCCATGGGCCATTCCAAGGTTTGGCTGTCCTCCCGCCTGAATAATACCGTGCCCTGGAGGGCCTCGGAAATGCGCGAGGCAGCGCTGCTGCTGGAGATCCCTGCGGAAGAAATCCCCGCTTATTTTTTAACCCCGAAAGTTCCACTTTGTAGAACTTAATCACAAGGAGGTGCTCCAATATGAATGGCCCGAGCCCGGAACGCATTTATGCCGTTATCGCTTCCATACTGGAGCGCCGGTACAACGTACAGATTGAATATACCGTTACGAAAAAAGAGGAGGTCCAATATGTCTAATAAAATCGTCATCGAATTATGCGCGGAGGATCGCGCCCGCCTGGATGCCATCATCGATGGGCTGCAGAACTGTTTCGCGGTGCCCGGGGAAATCCTGACCACCGACTTCGCCGCATCCTTCCCGGATCCGCAGCCCGCTCCGGCAGAAGCTCCTGCTCCGGTCGAAGCTCCTGCTCCGGTCGAAGCCCCCGCTCCGGCTCCGGTGCCTAGCCTGGCCGAGTTCCAGAAGGCCATCACCCTGCGGTGCGCTGAGTCCGCAGCTGTGAAGACCAGGGTCCGCGAGTTGGTGAACCGTTTCGCGCCTTCGGTCAGCGAAATCCCGGAAGAAAAGCGGGCCGAGTTCCTCGACCTGCTGTCGAAGCTCTGATCTATTACTGAGGAGGATGCATGATGTCTGTTTCTGAAATTCTCGATATTAACGCCGCCCGTGCAAAAGAAGAAGCGGAAGCTCTGGAAAAGGACGCCGCTATGCAGCGGGCGCTGGATGATTTCCATGCGGCTCAGGAGGAGAAGCGCCTGCGCCGGTGCCGCGTGGCTGATAACAGGATGTTGCTCCGCGCCGGCCTGTTCATGGCCGCCTTCATCGCCATTCTGGATTGTGTCTGCTCCGGCCTGATGGCCGAGGTTCTGGCCGGGTTGCTGATCCTGGCCGCCGCCTGCTGGTTCTCTTTCAGGCTGGGCTTGTGGTGGCAGTTCCGTATTGTGGGAGGAGGTCGCAAGTATGGCGCTGAATGACCATAGCGCTCGGGCCCATGCCCTGCTGTCCGCCTCCAGTTCCTCCCGCTGGCTGGCCTGCCCGCCCTCGGCGGTGGCGGCTACGCTCTACCCGCAGACCGACACCGCCTGGACCCGGGAGGGTACTCTGGCCCATGAAGTGGCTGAGGCGACGGTCCGCGGCGCCGTAATCGATACCGCCGCCAATCCTGAAATCACGACGGAAATGCTGCGGTGTGCTTATTCTTACGCCGACTATATTCAGGAACTGATCCAGGACGAGAATGCCGTGGTCCTGCTGGAGCAGCGGCTGGATTTCTCCCCCTGGGTGCCGGATGGCTTCGGCACTGGCGACTGCCTCATTATTCAAGGGAACCGGCTGGATGTGATCGACTACAAATTCGGCCAGGGTGTGGCGGTGTCCGCCGTGGATAACTCCCAGATGCGGCTCTACGGCCTGGGCGCCTTGAATGACTTCGGCTGCATTTACGATATCCGCGAAGTCGGGATGCATATCTTCCAGCCCCGCATGAATAACGTCTCTGTCGATGTCCTGCGGGTGGACGAGCTGCTGTCCTGGGGTGAAAGTATAAAGCCCATCGCTGCGCTGGCCGCTGAGGGCAAAGGCGATACGGAGGCGGGCCCACACTGCCGGTTCTGTCCTCATGCAGGATCCTGCCCGGCGCTCTCCGCCGCTTGCCTGAAAACGGTCCGCCTGAATGACGGCGCTCATGCGGTGCCTACCCTGGCCCCGTGGATGGTAGCGGAAATCCTGCAAAAAGAACCGATGATCTCCAGCTGGCTGAAGGCCGTAAAAGACCGGGCGCTGGCCCAGATGCTGGACGGCGACGAAATCCCCGGCTTTAAGGTCGTAGAAGGTCGCGGCTCCCGATCCTGGGTCGATGAGCAGACCGTGGCCGAAACCCTGACCGACGCCGGCATCGGAAAAGAGGAATACACCAAAACGGAAATCCTCAGCCCCGCCGCCCTGGAGAAGTCCATCGGCAAGAAGAAGGTCGCCGAGCTGGTCGGCTTCCTGATGGCATCGAAGCCGGGCGCCCCTACTGTGGCCCCGGAGTCTGATAAACGCAAACCCTTTGACCGTCTGGCCGAGGCCAGAAAAGATTTTGAATAAAAAGGAGATTGAAAAATATGAGTACAAAAGTTGTAACCGGTAAGGTCCGCCTGTCTTTCTGCCAGCTGTTCGAGCCCAAGGCTATTGACGGCGGCGCCCCTAAGTATTCCGTTACCCTGCTGATCCCTAAGAGCGACACGGCCACCCTGGGCAAAATCAAGGCGGCGATTGCTGAGGCGGCTGATAAGTTCCGCCAGAAGAATGGCGCGGCGGCCCTGCCTGCAAATCCCATCAATCCCCTGCACGACGGCGATGGCGTGAAGCCCTCCAGCGGCGAGCCCTACGGCCCCGAATGTAAGGGCTGCTGGGTCATGGCGGTGTCCTGCTCTGAAAGCCAGAAGCCTGTCATCGTGGACGCCTTCGGTAATGCCATCACGGATCCCGGCGAGGTTTATTCTGGCTGTTACGGTCGCGCTTCCATCAATTTCTACGGCTACAACAACCGGAAGAAGGGCGTCGGCGCCGGTCTGCTGGCAGTCCAGAAGCTCCATGATGGTGAGCCCTTCGGCACCGTCGGTTCTGCTGATGACTTCAATGACGGCTATGTAGACGCGGGAGCGGACGATGACTTCCTGCGCTAAGCGGAGGCTGTTCGTCGATATTGAGACGTTCAGCTCGGTCGATATCAAAGCGGGGGCGTTTCGGTATATGGAAGCCCCCGACTTCGAAATCCTTCTGATTGCCTACGCCTGGGATAATGGGCCGGTTCGGGTGGTAGAGGTTCGGCGTACTCGCTACATTGAGCACCCGCAGGAGTATGATCTCGCCGAGCGTGAAATGATGCGCGAGGTCATCGCCGCCCTGCTGGATCCTTCTATCGTAAAAGTGGCCCATAACTCTGCTTTCGAGCGGGCAGCCTTCTCTCGGTATCTGGAGCGGGATATGCCCCCCGAGGAGTGGGAGGACACCATGGTCCTAGCCGCCTATAACGGCCTGCCCCTCTCCCTGGAAGGCTGCGGCGCTGCGTTGGGTCTGGAGGCCCAGAAAATCCGGGAAGGCACGCTGCTCATCAATTATTTCTGTAAGCCCTGCAAGGCGACCAAGGCCAACGGTGGCCGGACGCGAAACCTCCCCGGGCACGCCCCGGATAAGTGGGAGCGGTTCTCCAAGTACTGCGCCCGAGATGTGGAGGTCTGCCAGGCTATCTGGCAGCGGCTGCATCGGTTCCCAGTCACCGACTTCGAGCGGCGGATCTGGGCGCTGGATGCCCGCATCAATGAGCGGGGCGTCCTGGTAGACCTAGAGCTGGCTGCGGCTGCGGTGGAAGTGGACAAGGCTTACAAGGCGGAGTGCGTGGCTGAAATGAAGCTGCTCACCGGTCTTGCAAACCCCGGCTCTGTTCAGCAGTTGACGGGCTGGCTACAATCCCGCGGCCTGTTCCCCAGCTCCCTGGACAAGGAAGCGGTCGCCGGCCTCCTGGCTGAAGCCAAGGACCCGACCACCATTCGGGTGCTGCAGCTCCGGCAGCTGACCGGTAATACCTCCACCAAGAAATACGAGGCTATGCTGGCCGGCGCTTCCTCTGCGGATGCCCGCATCCGGGGGCTGACCCAGTATTATGGCGCATCCCGAACCGGCCGCTGGGCTGGCCGAATGGTCCAGCTGCAGAACCTCCCCCAGAACCACCTGGCCGGCATCGGCGCCGTCCGTGAGCTGCTCCGGCAGAAGGATCTGGAAACGCTGGAGATGATTTATGGCGATGTCGGCGACGTGCTGAAGCAGTTGATCCGGACGGCGCTGATCGCCAAACCGGGCCACACTTTCCTGGTCGCTGACTTCTCCGCCATTGAGGCTCGGGTGGTAAATTACCTGGCAGATGAAACGTGGGCAAATGAAGCCTTTGCAGCCGGAGAGGATATTTATTGTAAGACTGCGTCCATGACCTTTGGCGTGCCTGTGGTGAAGCATGGGGTTAATGGTCACCTGCGGCAACGAGGAAAAGTGATGGTTCTCGGGCTAGGGTACGGAATGGGCGCGGCTCGGTTCATTGAGTATTCTGCGGGGTACGGTATTAAATTTGAACCGGGCGAAGCGGAGAGCATCGTTCTCCAATGGCGGCAAACGTCCTCGGCCATCCCCCGCTTCTGGCGGGAGGCTGAGAACGCCGCCCGGGCCGCTTTGGAAAACCCGGGCAAGACTGCACAAATGCGCTGTGGTGTCAAGTACCGCAAAGACGCCGACGCGCTGCGGTGTCAGCTCCCCTCCGGTCGGTGGCTCTCTTACTGGGGTGCCCGGATCGAGGACGGCTCCATCGTCTACATGGGCCAAGGCGGCCAGGGCGGCGGCTGGATGAAAAAGGACACCTGGGGCGGAAAGCTGGTTGAGAATATCGTCCAGGCCTACGCCCGGGACTGCCTGGCTGTGGCAATGGATCGCCTGGCCGCTGCCGGCTTCCAGATCTGCTTCCATGTCCACGACGAAGTGGTCGCGGAGGCACCGGAAGGCTCCGACTGGAGAGAAATGGCCGCTATTATGGGCCAGCCCATCGACTGGGCCCCGGGGCTCCTGCTCCGGGCTGACGGGTACGATACCCCATTCTATATGAAAGACTAACCAAAGGAGGGCCATCATGGTTCTGCAAAATGATAAATCCTTAGACGTGGCCCTGGGCAATTCCCGAAAAACGAAAACGTGGAAAAACAAAACCATGCGGTGGTCCGAGCTGCTGGCCCGGATGGAAGCTGTTACCCGGACCCCGGAGACCGTCGCCGAATACAAGGCTATGGGCCGCGAGCAGCAGAGCGATATAAAGGATGTGGGCGGCTTTGTGGGTGGTTACTGTGATAACGGTAGCCGGTCAGAGACCCGCTTCCGCTCCATCCTTTGCCTGGATGCTGACTTCGCCTCCCCGGAGCTGTGGGATGACTGGACGGTGCTGCTCGGTAATGCCGCGGCGGTGTACTCAACCCACAAGCATACGCCGGAGAAGCCCCGCCTGCGGTTGGTGGTTCCTCTGGCCAGAAACGTGGATCCGGAGGAATACCAGGCGCTGGGCCGCCGGGTGGCTGCCGTCCTGGGCATTGACCAGTTCGACGATACCTCCTACCAGCCGCAGCGGATGATGTACTGGCCGAGCGCTTCCATCGATGGCGAGTATATATTCCAGTACCACGACGGGGCTTTCCTTGATCCCGACGAAATCCTGGCCCAGTATCACAATTGGCGGGATGTGTCAAGCTGGCCCATGTCCTCCCGTGTGGCGGAGGTCATCAAAAAGACCGCGGCCAAGCAGAAGGATCCTCTGGAAAAGCCCGGCCTGGTCGGCGCCTTCTGCCGGGCGTATTTCCCCATCGATGAGGCCATCGCTGTTTTCGTTCCTACTTATGCCCACTGCGAAGCGGGCCGCTATACATACACGGAAGGCTCCACGGCCGGCGGTGTGGTTACTTACGACGACCGGTTCTCCTATTCCCACCACGCCACCGACCCCGCCTCCATGCAGCTCTGCAATGCCTGGGACCTGGTCCGGCTCCACCTGTTCGGCGAGCTGGACGCAGATTGTGATCCGGGCGCCCCGGTCAACTCCCGGCCTTCTTATAAGGCCATGGCCGAGCTGGCTGCCACCGACGAACGGGTGAAGGTGCAGCTGGTCTCCGACCGGCTGGCTGATGCCCAGGAGGATTTTGCGGCCGACATTCCTGTCGGTGACAACGAGGACGACTGGAAGAAGAAGCTCCGCTTCACCGAGAAGGGCGGCATTGCCTCCTGCATCGAGAATGTCGTCGTGATCCTGAACGGCGACCCGGCACTGGTCGGCTGCGTCGGTTATAACGAAATGACGCATAATATCGTGGCCCTCCGCTCCCTCCCGTGGCGCAAAGTCACCGGGGAGAGCCAGTGGTCCGATACGGACGACGCCGATCTGCGGTATTACCTGGAGCGGGTCTATGGTCTTTCCGGCAAGGACAAGATTTTCGACGGCCTGAATGTCGTCGCTATGGCCTGCAAGTTCCACCCGGTTCGGGATTACCTGGACGGCTGCGGCTGGGATGGCCAGCCCCGCCTGGAGACGCTGCTGGTCGATTATCTTGGCGCCGAGGATACTCCCTACACCCGGGCCGTGACCCGGAAGGCGTTCGTGGCTGCGGTGGCTCGTATCTATCGCCCCGGCTGTAAGTTTGACTATATGCTGACACTCAGGGGCCGGCAGGGCCTCGGTAAGTCGGCGCTGATTGCGAAGCTGGGCGGCGGCTGGTTCTCCGATAGCTTTACCACCATGCAGGGAAAAGACGCATACGAGCAGGTGCAGGGCGTCTGGCTCATGGAAATCGGCGAGCTGGCCGGTATGCGGAAGGCCGAAGCGGAAACCATTAAGCTCTATATCTCGAAGCAGGTTGACCGGTTCCGCCCCGCGTATGGTCGGCGGCTCCAGGAGTTCCCCCGGCAGTGCATCTTTATCGGTACCACCAACGAGACGCAGTTCCTCCGGGATACCACCGGAAACCGGCGCTTCTGGGTAGTCGATACCCCCAACGAGCCCCGGCTGGATATGTGGGAGGACTTGACCCCCGAAGTGATCCGGCTGATCTGGGCGGAGGCGGTGGCGCTGTACCGCAAGGGCGAGGATCTGTTCCTCTCTCCCGAGCTCGAAGCTGCCGCCCGGGAAGTCCAGGAAACCTATGAAGAAGAAAACCCGAAGGTCGGCATCGTGGCTCGGTATCTGGACCGGCTGCTCCCCGCCGACTGGGAAGACCGGGACCTCTATTCCCGCCGGACCTGGCTGGAGGGCAATGACCCGGGCACCGTTCCCCGCGACCGGGTCTGCTCCTATGAGATATGGGCCGAGGCCCTGGGCCAAAGCCCCGACCGGCTGGACCGGTACGCGGTGAAAGAAATCCGGGATATTATGTGCAAGCTGCCGCAGTGGAGGCACCAGGGCAACGCAAAATGCACCCGCAAGCCCTACGGCTTCCAGCGGTATTATCGGCGGGAGGGCGAATGATGGCGGATAAAGTTCGAACCTGCGGTATCTGTTCAAAAGACATTCTGGCCGGGCAGCCTGCCGTCTTTGTAAAGCCCAAAGGCGCCCCGGTCCGCTGGTACCACGAGAAATGTGTAAAAGAGGAGGGCAAGAAGAAAAATGACACCTTTAGAAAAAGACATTGAGAAAGCCCTTGGCCGTATGGTCGGCCGCCACGGTGGTCTTTGCAGGAAGTGGGTCTGCCCCGGCTGGGCCGGGGTGCCCGACCGGATCCTCCTGTTACCCGGTGGGCGGATTATATTCGTAGAATTGAAACGCCCGGACGGCGGTCGCCGGTCGGAGATGCAGATCTGGTGGGCGCGTAAGCTCCGGGAGCTGGGCTTCCGTCATTTCTGGGTCACCTGCCACGCGGACGTGCGGGATCTGGAGAAGTTCATCATGGACAAGCCGCCGCGGGAGGCTCCCCAATGAAAACCTTTAGCCCTTACCCGCACCAGGTCGCCGGTGTCGAGTGGATTATTCAGCACCCGGCCGCGGCGCTGATCTGGGGTATGGGTACCGGCAAAACGGTAACCACTCTCACGGCTCTGGATCGTCTCCTGAACGACTTTTTAGAGGACGGCCCCGTGCTCGTGATCGCTCCGAAGCGTGTCGCGCTGGATACGTGGACCACGGAGGCGAGCGGCTGGTCGCATCTCTCCCATCTGCGGGTCTCCACGGTTATTGGTACCCCGAAGCAGCGGCTGGCCGCCCTGGCGGCGCCTGCGGATATCTACGTTATAAACCGGGAGAATGTGGTCTGGCTGACCGAATTCTTCCAGGGCCGGTGGCCGTTCCCCATCGTTGTGGTGGATGAGCTCTCCAGCTTCAAGTCCGCCGCTGCGAAGCGGTGGAAAGCCCTTCGCCGGGTACGCGGTCGGATCCGTCGCTTTATCGGTCTGACCGGTACGCCCCGCCCCAATGGTCTTGAGGACCTCTGGCCTGAGCTGTACCTGCTGGACCTGGGGGAGCGCCTGGGGAAAACCCTGGGCGCCTTCCGGGCCCGGTACCTGATCCCGGAAAAGTCAAACGGCCACATCGTCTATTCCTACCGGCCGCGCGAAGGTGCCGAGGATGAGGTCTATGCCCGCATTTCTGATATCTGCATGAGTATCAAAAAGGAGGACGTGCTCTCGCTCCCGGGTCAGATTTACTCTGATATCGTGGTACGGCCTCCCGCTGATCTGCTTAAAAAATACAAAAAATTCGAACGGGAGAAAGTCCTGGAAAGCCTGGACGCTGCAGGCGATATCGTGGCCGGTTCCGCTGCGGCGCTGACCAATAAGCTGCTGCAGTTCGCAAACGGCGCCATCTACGACCTGGATGGCGGTGTCCATGAAATCCACGACCTGAAGCTGGAAGCTCTGGAGGAGCTGGTCGAGCAGGCAGGCGGCGAGCCGGTGCTGATCCTCTACGCCTATAAACACGACGAGGCTCGCATCTCCGCCCGTATTCCCTGCCGCAAGCTCGATACTCCGGAGGATATCCGGGACTGGAATGCTGGCCGCATTCCGGTGGCTATCGCCCACCCGGCCTCTATCGGCCACGGCCTGAACCTCCAGTATGGTGGCCATATCCTGATTTGGTTCGGCCTGAACTGGTCGCTGGAGCTCTACCAGCAGGCCAATGAGCGGCTAAACCGACCCGGCCAGACGCAGGTCTGCCGCATCTTCCATATCGTTCTAAAGGGCACCCACGACGAGCGGGTGCTGGGGGCTCTGGCCCGTAAAGAAAAAGGCCAGGCGGCTGCCATCGAGGCACTCCGTCTGGACGTACTGAAGGAGGGATAGTAGTGCAAGTTGTTTCTGTCATTCTCGCGGTCATCCTAGCCGCCATTTACATTCTCGCGGTCTGCCGGTTCCTGCGGTCAAAGCCTGGGGGTTCTCAGGAGGAAGCTCAGGACCCCTGTGTGACGTGCCTGCGTTGGGGTGAATGCAACGGCATAGAAATGGAGACCTGTCCTCTCTGGGAGGTGGACCACGGTGGAGAAATTTGAACTTGAGGAGTATCGGGCGCTGGTCCTGGAAATCCGCCAGCTGAAGGGTCGGCTGGTTGCCCTGGAAAGCTCGATCTATTCCCCGAAGGGCCAGCGGTACTCGTCCACGCCTCGGGCGTCCTCCGGTAATGGTTCCACTATGGACGATGCGGTAAGCCGCCATGTGGAGCTGGAGAACTTTTACCGGCGGGCGGTCGCCAAGAAAGAGGCGCAGCAGCTCGCTATCGAGCAGGCCATCGCCTCGCTGAGTAATCCGAAAGAACGGGCCATTATGCGGGCCCGGTATATCGAAGGCCGGTCCTGGAGCTGGATCTGCGAGAAGCTCCGCCACGAAGGATATAGTGAGCGGACCGTCTACCGGCTCCACGGCGAGGCCCTGCTGAAATTGAGGGAGGTTTAATATGTTCTGGAAAAAGAAAGAAGCGCCCCGGGAGGAAACCATCCGCCCCTGCGAAGTGGACGGTATGCGCTGCCTGTTCCATCGGTTCGTGAATGAGGACAAGGCCCTGCTTAAAATTAACGCCTACCTCCTGCCCCACGAGCAGCGGGAAATCGTGGCGGAGTTTAAGGTGGCGGGTGTCGTGCCGCGGTGCTGCTCCACCGAAGTCGTCCGCACCACCTTTGCCCTGGTCGAATACCCGGACGGCTCTCTGGGTAAGGTGGATCCGGTGAAGGTCTGCTTTACTGATAAGGGGTGCTGATATGAACCATGCACAAAAGCTCTACCGGCTGCGGGATTGTACTTCTGACAAGGTTGTTTTTGTCGGTACTGCGGCGGAATGTGCAGAGGTCCTCGGTATCAAAGAGAGGAGCTTCCATGTTATCCGCAGCCAGTACGCGAGCCGGGGGGAGAGGCCGAAGTCGAAAGGCCACTATCTTGAAGAGCTGGGGCGGACCTCCGCCTCAGACATGGAAGCGATTATTGCATGGGATACCCTCACCGAACGCCTGCGGCGGGAATTTGGCATTCCGCGATATGTTCCGGAGAAAGGGGTTAAAGATGGCAAATAAGAAAAACCCATTACTGGCCCAGTTTGAAGCAAAACTGGAGGCCCGGTATCGGACAAAAATCCGTATCTGCACGCAGATGGGCCTGGATGTTGCCGCAATCGTGGCGAATGAGCTGCTCTCGCTGGGTGCTGGTCGATATCCTGAATTCGAGGTTCTGTATATAAAAACCATGAATGAGATGGCCGCTCTGCTGGCAGTGGATGGCGAAGACGACGCGGATCTGGAGTGGAGCCGGGAAACCATCGACCGGCGGCTTCGTCCTATTATGGGCAAAAAATTCCGGCCGTGGGATGAGCGATATAAATAAGGAGGCCGTTCGGATGACTGAAAAAGAAAAGCTGGTGAAGCTGCTGCAGGAAGCCCATGAAGCCTATTACGCGAAATTTGACCCCTCTGTCGGGTATTTTGAAGCCCTCGCGGATCGTATTCTCTCTGCCGGTGTGATGCCGCCCGAAGAAGTTCGGAGCGTGTTCGTTTCCCCCCATTGAGGAGGTATAGCATGAGAAAGACGAGGACTTGCGACATGACGGAATGCCAGTATTATTCGGAGACGGGCTGTGTTTATTTCATCGTTGAAGGTACCACCCGGCTCTTTAAGCACCTGGGTGAAAACGTGGATATTAACGATCCCTGTCGTGAGTACAACCCCGGCGAGCGGGCTCTGGCAAAAGTTCAGCCCTTTACGCTGCATAAGGATTTGAGGTAAACGAAAATATGAAAGTGATTTGTATTTCAGGCAAGGCTCGGCACGGTAAGGATACCGTCGCCGGCTTCATGAAAGAGGCCCTGGAGGAGCAGGGCCAGAGGGTTCTGGTCTGCCATTACGGTGACCTGGTCAAGTACATCTGCACCACCTTCTTCGGCTGGGATGGCCAGAAGGACGAGGCCGGTCGCTCCCTGCTCCAGCGTGTCGGCACCGATGTGATCCGTCGGCAATGCGAGGACTACTGGGTGCGGTTCCTTCTGGAGGTGCTGGGGTTCTTCCCCGACGAATGGGATTATGTGCTGATCCCGGACTGCCGCTTCCCCAATGAGGTGCATCTGCCTCGGTTCGTGGCCTTCGACTCGGTCCATGTCCGGGTGGTCCGCCCCGGCTTTGATAACGGTTTGACCGCTGAGCAGCAGGCCCATCCTTCCGAGACGGCGCTGGACCATACGAGGCCCGATATAGTAATCTACAATGACGACTCGCTGGCCTGGCTGCGGTTCGTTGTGCGAGAGTGGGTTGAAATACTCCCCCTTATTACAACAAGCCCGGAGCCGATTTTGTGACAAGAAGTGATAAAATAAAAAAGCCCGGAGGCGCGAACCTCCGGGCTTTTGTTATGTTTATTTAGTTGGACTTTTTCACTGGTGCCGTTTGGGGCTATGTAAAAAGTCAAACCGCTGCAGGGCTTGATATAACTGGGTTTACTGGTACCGGAGGTGGTTCACGATGGCCTGGACTTCCTCGTAGTCGTAGCCCATGGCCTCCAGTTTGTTCTTCCGCTCGATGCCGTTGCCGTACTTGCCGAGGAGGGTCTCCCGGGCGATATCCTCCACGGACTTCTTCGCGGTGGTGCCTGCCTTTACGGCGATGAAGGCATCCTTGAAGCCGGCGCGGACGACCTTCTCCAAGTAGGCCACGGCGTTTTCGCGGTGGGCGAAGGCGCCGACCTGTACCTTGTGATAACTGCCGACCTGGGTCAGGAAGGCATCGGGGAAGCCTGCGGCCTTTACCTTCTCCAGGTAGGCGGTGGCGTTGTTGCGATCCTTGAAGGCGCCGACCTGGACCCGGTAGAGGGTGAGGCTGATCTCCTGCTCCGGCTTCGGCTCTGCAGGCTGCTCGGTGCTGCCCCGCAGCTGGGCCTTAACGTCTGCCCGGAAGTCGTCCATGTCCTTGCCGTGCTTCGGGAACCAGTGCATCACGTCTCCGTGATAGGAGGCGATGCCCTTCGAGGCGCCCTCGCTGTGGCAGATGATGTCCTTATCGGTGAGGCCGTATTCCTTGCAAAGGTAGACGCAGAGCTCCACGGCTTCCTGGTATACCTTGCGGAAATAAGAGCCGTCGGTCAGGTTGTCCTCGCAGATCTCAAAGCCGATGTGGGTATTATTGGCGCTGCCGCCTGCGTGCCAGGCCCGGCACTCCCAGGGAAGCGTCTGGTATGTGGCGATGGATCCGTCGGCCAGCTTGCCGATGAAGGCATGGACGCAGACGGAGCGGCCGTCCGGGTAAGGTCTGTTCCAGTGGTTGCCATATTGGTTCTCGCCCAGCAGGCCGTCGTCCGGTCCGATGTACCGGCGCAGCTCGGGATTGGCTGCGCCGGTGCTGTGGACCATGATCCCCTGGGGCTTGATCTTCTGGCCTGCCTTATAGCAGGCATTCTCGGTGAAGATGAGCGTGCGGAGGTTCATTTTTCCTCGCCTTCCTTCAGCTCAGGCAGGCCGGCGACGCTGGTCGCCAGGGAGAGAATACCGGCCAGCGCGGAGGCGGAGGCGACCATGGGCCAGTTGACCTCGCCCATGACGGCTGCGGTGCCGATGGTGGCAACGAAGGTCTGGGCAACGGTGCGGATGGCCCGGACGCCTGCCGCTTTGATCCATTTTACGAATTTTTCCTTGTTCATGGTGTTTCCTCCTTTTGTTGTCGTGGGTGGTGTTGATTAACTCATAGACGGAACAGTTTTTAAAGCCGCTAAGGTATCGGAGAAAGTCATTGTGCCGGTAATGCCCGTTATGCGCTTTACCTCCTCCGTCAAAGCGTCAAGCTCTCCCGAATGTAATCTAAGGGACGATGGTCTGCCCTCAGACGCAGTAATTGAGAATGTAGCGTTTACCATAGCTATATAATGTCCGTTACTAGTTGACGGATATTGTCCCCTACTGTTCCAACGATTTTCGACAAATGTTACGCTATCGTTAAACGCCACCGCTGGACCTGGGTTGGAAAATGCCTGAGATCGGGCAGAAGTTTGCCCGGAAACGGTAGGCTCGAAAGAAAGTACATATACCCGCCCCGGAGTTAAATTCACTGGTTCTGCAAAAGTGCCCGTCTCCCACGTAAAATCTGTAATCGTGGTATGTTTAGTCTCTGCAAGTTTACTTTGCGTTGCGTCATCCCATACGTGAACCGTTACCCCTCGTTTATTTGATGCGTAAACCTGATATTCCGTTAAGGTGCAAGGGCTTTTTACCGAAAAAGCGTAACCCACACAATTCCTCGATGAACTTTGCGATGATCCAGTGCTCCAATCGTCAACAATCAATCCGCCGCCCAGTGAACCAAATTGAGCGTCACTATCACTTGCATACGGAATATCAATAGCCTCGACAGTTACTTTAGAAAGTGCGTCGTATTCATCATCAGGCGTTACGACCTGTTCTTCGTCGGACGGCGTAACTGTTTTTTCCTGATAATTCCCACTGTCGCCGTCATCGGGTAAAACCTCGCCGCCTCCGCCTCCGCTCTCAGCCGCTTCCACGGTTACGATGGAAAAGCCGATGCAGGGGCTGGTCGGTTCGAAGGTCTGCACCTCGCTGCTGGGGGTCACGGTCAGTTCTTCCAGGGTGGCGTTGTTCAGTTCTTCCGCCATATTCTCTGGCAGAAGGTCCTCGGTGCCGCCGGTCTTTTCGCGGATCGCGTCGGCGATGTCTTTGTAATGCTGGTCATCTGTTCTTACAATTGCCATCAGTAAGCCACCTCGTCTCCGTTGGGGATGATTTCATCGATACCGGCCCAGCGGGCGCGGCCTTCCGTGATGGTCAGGAGCTTCCCTTCGTCCTCATCTCCGATGTCGGGGAGCGCGGTGTACGTCCAGGCGGTAAGTACGCCTGCAGCATCGGTGGCGCAAACGCGGCCGGTGTCGTAGACCAGCCAGGCGCTCCCGGCCTTCGCCACCAGGCCGGAGATGCTGAAGCTCTCGGTCTGGTCGGCGTTGGTAAAGGTGATGGGGTTCTCCACCCAATAGAGACCGTCTGGCAGGGCTGCGGCTTCGGATGCGGTGTAATTGCTCCTGGGATTGATAACGGCGATGGTCCGGGTGGCTTCGCCCGCTCCGGGGACGTTGCCCGTGGCCTTTTCCAGTTCGAGGATGGCGTCCTGGATGTCGTTCAGGTTCTGCGCGGTGATAACGGTCTTGTGGTTCTCATAGGTAACTTTAGTCAGTGCCATGATCTTCCTCCTTTATGCACCAGCGCCGGGCTGGTGGTATTTTTTCAGGTCCTGGATTTCGTGGATGCATTCCCGCATCTGACCCTCCAGCAGGAAGGTTCTCTCTATGAGTTGATTGTGTTTATCCTGCTTCTTCTCCAGTTCCCCGACCCGGTAAGTGATCAGGGCCCTGGTCTTTTCGGCCTGGGCGCGATTGGTAACTAAGCAGACCGCCAGGGTGGCGGCTGCGGAAATTACCGCTGCGATAATCGTTTCCATGAGAGGTTCCTCCTTATGCAGTGCGGCGCCATACGGACACCTGAATATAGGGCGGCATATTGTTGTGGGCCTGGCCGCTGCCGGCCTCCACGGTGTCGTAGCCCATGGCGCTGCCGCCGGAAGCCAGCCATGCATGGGTCCGGGCGGTGCCTGCGTTGGTGTAGGTGCCGCCGTGATTGTGCTTCGGCATCTGGGCTTCGGTCAGGGTGACGGTCTTTTCGCCGCCGGTCACGCCGACGTCGCCGTCTGCGTCCACCGCCCAGAGGAAGGTATTCTGGATCCGAACCCATGTGCCGCCGAAGAGGGTCGCAGGGTTGGTGTGGTTATATGCCAGATAGATGCTGCCCACCGGCCACGCTGCCAGGGCTTCGCTCTCCCAGGCAGTCCATGCTCCTGCGGTGTAATAGCGGCTGTAGGTTGCGCCGCCGCGCTGGTAGGGCATAGCGGTCTGCCTGCGGTCGCTGGTTGTGGTTTTATGGTTGTAAAAAATGGTTTCCACATACCAGAGGTTTGGGTCCGGCGTGTTCAGGCTGGTGAGGACCAGGTGCTCTGTGGTGGTGTTCGGGTCTATATGGTTGCCGGAGCCACCGTATAGGCTCATGCCGTTGCTGAGGTGCGTGCCGTACTGGTCATAGGCTCTCAGGCCGATCTCGAAGGCGTTTGCCTTCTCCGCCACCTTGCCAATGGCCATGTTCTTCTGGCCCTTGCCCCAGTCCATCAGGGTGAAGGCCGTCGGGGCGCTGCTGGCTCGGGTTGCGGAGCCCATGTCGTCGGTGGCGACCAACTCCACGTCGAAAGAGCTGTTGATGTCCGCGGCGAAGATGTGGCTTGCGTTGGTGACCGTGTACTTGCCCGCCTGGGCGGTGATGGCCACCTCGGCGTAGCTGGTGGCCGTGGACTTCTTGTAGCGCAGTTTATAAGCTGCGCTGTTTTTGTTATTCAGGGCGGTGATCTTCGCGGAGAAGGTCGCCTTGATATAGGCGCCCGCCGGGTCTGCGGTTCCCGCCTGCGTGCAGCGCTGGACGGAAAGGGCAGAGACCACCGGCTTGGCGTAGTCCAGCACCGTGAAGGATGCCGAGGCCGCTGCGCTGGTTCTGCCGCGCTTGTCCGTGACCGTGGCGCTGACCGTGGTCGTGCCTGCGGCGTGGAGGGCTGCGGTGGTGAACTCTGCGGCGGTGTAGGTGGCGCCGTTTGCGGTGGCTCTCCGGGAAGCAATGGGAGAGCCGTAGGCGGTGGAACCGTTGACCTTGACCTGCAGCTTCGAGAGGCCCTTGATAAGGTTGCCGTATGTGGCTTGGTAATCGGTGGCGTCCAGCACCTGAATGGAGCAGGTGGGCTTTACCGATGCCGGGACGGTGGCTGTAAAGCCGGTGTACTTCGTGCCGACCAGGGTGCTGCCGTTGTAGGTGTCCACGTAGATGCGGCCGGAGCCCTTCGTGGCTGCGGGCAGCAGGTTCATAAAGTCCAGCGGAATGGTCCAGGTCGTGCCGGTGGTAACGCCGGTGGCGATGGTGCTGCTCCGGGTGCCGAACTCATAACGGACGGTATGGGTGAAAACGTCCGAGGCTCGGTTCATGTGGATGCTGATCTCATCGCCGAAGCTGCCCACGTTGCTGGTGGTCTCCGGCCAGGTAATCAGCGACGGCTGGGAGGCTCTGGGGATCGTGGTCAGCGTTCCGGTGCTGGATCCGCTGAAGGTGCCCAGGCTGCTTCCCTGGAAGGTGATGGCGAATTCCTGGCTGAAGCTGTAAGAGAAGGTTTTCGTGCCGTCCGCGTTGTGGGTGATAGTCGTCGCGCCACTGGCCAGAGTTTTCGTGGCGTTGTTACCGATGCCGACGGTATTGGTGCCGGAATACTTCGCGCCGTTGATGGTGACGCTCCAGGCCTTCGCGGCTGTGGAGTTGATATAGCCGTCGCTGCCTGCGATGAGCTCCAGCTTCCAGGTCACGCGGGAGGTGTTCTTCGCCACGTCCTGGCTCGCCAGGGTCCAGCTGAACCGAAGCGTGTTCCAGGAGGTGACGGTCACGTTTCTGTATCCGCTTGTAGCCATTTAGCCACCTACTTCCAGGAAAGATAGTCCGTTTTCACGGGGGATGAAGGCGAAGCTGCCGAACTGGGCCCGCTCCGTCACGCCAATTACGATGTTGCCGGTGTGGAAGTCTACGCCATCCCACCAGCCGAACTGATGGCCGTTTTTCTTGAAGATGACCATGTCGTTGTCCAGGCTCAGTTCCATGGCGTTTTCGCCGGCTCGGATCGTCAGGCCGTCCATGCCGAATTCGAAATACTTCGAGATGGTCTCCAGCGTCCGCTGCAGGTCGCCGTCCACCAGTTTGGTCTGGTCTGTCGCCTCAGTGAAGCGCAGAAGAACCTCGTCCGCCATGATGGAGAGCTGGCTCTGGATGGTCTGCTGGAACTCCTGGAAGTTGGAGGTCTCGACGTACCGCTCCAGCGCCGTGTAGACGATGCTTTCGCTGGTCTGCACCGCCGAGGTGACCGCGGTCTCGATGATCTGGGGCAGCTCTTCCAGGTCTGCTGCCTGCTGGACCGCCAGCTGCTGCTGCTGGGAGATTGCCTCCTGCTGTGCCATCAGCATGACCTGCTGGCTGGCCAGCTGCTCCTGCGCGGCTCGGCTGCTGCTCTGGGCCATACTGGAGGCCGACTTGACCGTGGCGCCCAGTGTGATCTCGGTGTTGCCGGGGTCGAGGATGTCCGGATCCAGCTCCATGAGCGGATAGACCACGCTGAAGCTGTGCGGGGCGCTCTCGATCTGGACGTAGCGGCCCACGATGAAACGGGAAACGCCGTCCAGTCCGGTGACCGCTGCTTTCTCGGTGCCTACCTGGCAGCGGCCGGGGATCGCTTCGCCTGCTACGGCGGAGGCCAGGCATACTTCCTCCCGAATATTGCCCAGGTCCATGGCCCGGACGGTAATGGTCCGGGTAAGCATAGCGCTGCCGGAGCTGAGCTGTGCCAGCGCCTTCGTCTGCAGGTTGCTGGCGATGAGGACGTCCGTCCAGTCCACCCGGCGGATAACCCGGCAGTTGTACTGGGCCTCTGCCTCCACGCTGTAAATGATGGGGCCCTCTTTGATGAAGCCGGGGCTGATCTCCCCATCCTCCAGCTCGGCGATGGTCAGACCGTCTTTACCGACCGGGAGAATGGCCGTGTAAGTTTCCGTTGCGTCTGCTTCGTCCAGCAGGTCCAGAAGGTTCTGGCCGTACTCGACGACCTGGGTGTTTATCAGCGGCAGGTCGGAATAGTAGTTGAGCACCGGCGTGTCGCCGCTGTAATCAATCAGCAGGTAGCCGCCGAGCAGGTCCTCCAGCTTGCCGCGTACTGTCTCCATGGTGGAGAGGTACTCCGAGGACTCGCGGAAAATGTAATTGTTTGGGTCGGTGACGGTAACGTCGCCCAGGAGGATCTTCTGGCCGGCTTTTACCTGGCTGTTATGCTGATCCAGCAGCCAGCCAAGATAGAAGGCGATGACGTTGCCGCTTGCCTGGGCCGCCTGGTAGGCTGCATCGTTTCTCCAATCGTCCGGGTAGCTGTGGGGCGGGATGACGCTGTCGTTCAGACAGGCCAGCAGGCCCTCCACTTCGATGGTCCGGGAAAGATTGAAGTCGCGGGCGTCCTTCGTGACGCGGCCCTGGAAGATCGTCGTGCCCTCCGCCCGGAGCTCCATAGTTCCCTTGAGCCGGGAAATGGCCCAGGCGTAAGGGTGGTCGGGGTCGATGATGAACGACATCTCTCCGGCCTCTCCGACCGCCAGATGGACGCGGGGGTCTCGAATGATGAGGTCCTCGTCTCTGGGGTCGTAGATGGGATAGTTGTCGAAGAAAATCTGGTACATTACAGCGCCCCCTCCTGGTAAGTCACTGTGATCGTGCCGGTGCCGCTGGCCACCTTGGCCTGCAGCTGGTTCGAGCCTTCACGGAGCTCGATGTCCAGGATTTTATGGGTACCTGCGGAAACAGTGAAGGCATTCCCATCCCAGGAGATTGTGGTGTTCGCGGTGACGGTGATCGTCGGGACGACGGGCTTCCGGTCGTTGTCCAGCTCCAGGGTTTTGTTGGTCGTGGTGAGAGAGGCGGTGACCGTGGTCTCTGCCTGTTTCAGCTTATAGGGGCGGCATACGGCCGTCACGGTGATCTGCCGCAGCAGGCCTTCCCTCTTGTAGTTCGCCACGGAGAGGCGGCCGACGTAGTAATAACCCGGGTCGTCGTCCATGGTGATGTGGCAGGCCAGGCCGTTCAGGGCGTTGCTGACCTGCCGGTGCTTCTCGCTCCAATTCGCCCCGGGGTAGAGGGCGAAGGTCCAGCTGATTTCCCGGTCGTGGAATACAATACGCCCCGCCGGCTGAGCGGACAGGTCTTTCGACCCATCCGCGCCGGGGACGTCGATGATATTCAGTTTAGGCTGGGCGGGCTGCAGGTCCGTGCTCTGCAGGATAAGCTGCAGGTCGCGGTTGCTATGCAGGCCGCCAAAGGAGACGCCTTTTGCCATGGTTTATGCCCTCGCTTTCTTTGCCTGCAGCTGGCCGAGCTTCCGGTCCATAGGCTTCGCCAGTTCGCCGACCAGCTTGTCCTTATCCAGGAAGATGCCCATGCCGGCCAGGTCCTCGATGGCTTCCAGAATATCCATCAAAACGGCCACGACCTGGGCGCTGGTTCTGCCGCCCATTACGGTGTCCATATCCCGGGCCACGGCGCTGATCCACTGCTTGTTCCGCTCCAAAGGCACGACGGCTTCTGCGCCGTTACCTTCCAGCAGACCGACCTGGCCGCGCTTCAGCACGCCGCCTTCTTCCAGTTCGGGGATCTGAGGCACGCTCAGGCTGCCGATCCAGGTGAAGGGCTTGAGCTTCAAAATGGTAAGGTTGCGGAGCTTGTCGAGGATCCGGTTTATCGCATTGAACGGAACTGCGATGACCTTGTTGATGCCTCTAATGATGGCGTTCACTGTGGTGCGGAATACGTTGGCGATGCCGTCTTTGATGCCTTCAAAAACCTTGCCGCCGGTCGAGAATACGTCCTTTACTGCCTTCCAGGCTTTGGAGAAAGTGTCCTTGAACCAGTCGGCCACGTTGCCGAAGGCGTTCTTGCAATCTTTCCAGATGTTTTTGAAGAAATCGCCGGCTTTTTGCCAGGCATTTTTGACGTTTTCCCAGGCGTTTTTGAAGGCTTCGCGGATGTTCTCGCCGAGGTTGCTGAAGAAATTTGCGACCGGCTGGATGACGTTCGTGTTGAACCACTCGGCCACCTTGTTCCAGGTCTCTTTGATCCATTCCCAGCACTTGATCGCCGCCTCTTTTACCTCATCCCAGTGGGTAATGAGCAGATAGACGATGGCAATCAGGGCGCCGATGGCCAAAACGACCAGAGTAATCGGCGAGGTTACGAAGGCCATTACTGCGCCCCATGCGGTGGTCGCTGCCGTGGCGATTGTGGTCGCTATGGTCGCCGCATTCTGCGCGATGTTCCACGCGATAATGGCCGCGGTCAGCGTTCCGAGGGCGATGGCGATAAGTGTCACCGCTGTTTCGTTCTCGGTCATCCAGGTATAGGCGTCCTGGAACCACTGGACAGCCTTCCCTAGCCAGTCGACCATCGTCGAGATGGCGTCGGAAAGCAGCGGGATGACGAATTCCGCGATTTCCTGAAGGGTGGGCGCCGCCTTGGTCAGCACTTCGGCGACCAGTTCCTTGCCCTTCGTGACGATGGGCTCCAAGGTTTCGCCGATGTTCGCCATGGCGTTGTTCAGCCTGTCCTGGGCTTCGTTGGCTGCGATAACCTCCGCGTTGGTCTCCCGGTAGTGGTCCGCGGACTCCTTATAGAGGCCGTTCAAGGTCTCGGTAATAAGTGCCTGCCGCTCCTGCTCGTTGGCGCAAGCGTCCAGGCTCTCCTGGAACTTGTCCTCGTTGACGCCGGCCCAGTTGAGGGCGTCGGCCAGGCCACCGGTCAGGGCGCCGGTTTTGGCGGTCTCGTTGGCAGCTTCGGTCAGGCCTTCGATGGGGAGGCTGTCGCCGAACGTCGCATAGACGCCGGTCGCGATGTCCGTCCAAGTGGCCAGTTCCTCCTCGTTATCGCAGAGCATGGCCAGATGGTTTGCGGCCTCGACTGCCTGGCCGCTGTCACCGAGGACGCCGTTCAAGGCTTCGTAAGTGGTCCGGGCCTGGTCAGAAGTGAAGTTCTGGGTCTCGAAGGCCGTGGTCAGCTTGCCCTGCTCGGTTCTGTAATCCCGAGTGTTCTCTGTGAGGGCTACGATACCCGCACCGGCCGCTGCTGCCGTGGTGGCTACGCCTGCGGCGAACTGGCCGACCTTTTTCGCGCCATTTGCGAGCGACTGGCCCAGCTTGCCGGCGTTGTCGTCTGTCTTTTTGAGGGACTGATCCGCCGCGTCGGTGTCTACAAAGACGGATCCGACTAAGCGGAAAATTTCAAGGGCCATACACGCCGCCTCCTTCCTGCAGTTCCCTCTCGACTGCGTCCAGCTCTGCCTCGATCTCTGCCGTGGAGCGGCGGTCGATATTGGCGCCCGTGACGCGGTCCTTGTAATCTGCAAAGCTGACGTATTTGCCGGAATAAGCCATGATGGAGAGCTGGGCTGTCCACTGCTGGAAGATCCTCTCTTCTTTCTCTTTCTCCAGCGCCTTCAAAATGAGAGGCGCTCCGGTGTCTGCGTCGAGCTGCAGAATATATTCGATGTTGTTGTATCTATGCAGCAACAAGTCGAGAAGTTCTACTTCATCAACTTGGCTGCAGACTTGAAAAAAGCGCCGAGGTTATTCTCCGCGGCCAGCTGCTGGCAATTGGCGATGAGCACGTCCAGGTCAAGGTCTGCGACCTCCTGGGCGGTCATTTCAAACGGGCCCGCGAGGAACTCATAAATGACGCCCTCGCCGTCTGCTTCCGTTGCCAGGTCGAACAGGGACCAGATGAACTCGAAGCCCTTCTCCCAGACGTCCTTGATGCCCTCCGCCTCCTGGGCGATTTTCCGGAATTCGTCTTTCAGGCCCAGCTTTTTGAGGCCCCGACAAAATGCGGGCAGATCTGTGGTTTTCAATTTACGCATGAGGGGTTCCTCCTAGATAAAAAGTGTGGGCGGCCGCTATGGCCGCCCGGCTTCTTTTACGCCTGCTTGGTAGTGATGCAGGAGTACAGCTGAGGCACCTTCGTCAGCCACTGGAGCGCGGTGAGCTTAAGCTTGGGACGTGCGGTGTCCTTAGAGATGCGGCCCTCGACGGAGCCGGGGTCGTCGTCTGCGTTAATGTCGCGATATTCGCGCTCGACGACAAAGGAGCCGCCGCCGCGGGTCAGGCCGACCTTGACTGCGTCCTCTGCGCGGGTGCCGATATAGAACCGGCCGACGCCCAGCAGGATCTCGTCATTGCCTGCGGTCAGGCCGTCGGGCAAGGTGAGGATCCAGGGCTCGGTGCGGTCGTCGCTCTCCAGCTGTTCGTCCGTGTATACGCCCTCAAACTCCACCTCGGGAGTGGTCTCGTTCTTTTCCTCGAACTTCCAGTCGGGGTTGGAACGGGAGAAGGCTCGGGGCAGCTCGATCTGGACGGTCTTGCCGCCCTTAGTCTTGCCGACCCACTTGATATACCGGTAATCGCTGGCCTGGACCTGGCCGGCGCCGGTGTAAGCAGTAGCTGCCATGATTTATTCCTCCGTTTCGTGCAGCTGCACCTGAAAGCGCAGCTGGATATGTTGCAGGGCTTTGTCCGGGTCCTCCAGGTCATATCTGTTTTCCCGGAAAAATGCGGGGTAAAGGGGCGGAGCTGGGTAAATGGCGGACGAGAAGAGTTGCTCGATCTGGTCCGCGATTTCCTCCGCGACCTTGGGGTCATCGGTGGCGTTCCGATCCCAGATGTCGACCTCAAGCTCCAGGTCATCCCGGTCAGAATTTGGGAAGGCCACGCTCGATAAGGTGAAGACCTTATAAGGATAAGTTGCATCCTTCGGAGCTCGACGGTGGTAAGTCTCGCCTGGTACGGTCTGCATTTTTTCCTTTATCAGCTTTCGCAGGTCTTTGGTCTTGCTCATCCGTCGTCACCTCCGCCGTATTCTTCCTCGCTTATCAAGCGGAGGGCCTTTGCTTCATCTTCCAGTGCACTCAAATACTGGCTTTCAATCTCGACAATCTGGGCGATGTTGTCGTGGGCGGCGTTTCTTAAAATCTGCCGCTTGGGCTGTTTACTGGTTCCCAGCTCCTGCTGCTCGCCGTACCAGGTGCCGTGCTTCACGCCGACCTCCAGGTGCGGCAGGCCGGTTTTGGCCCAGGGCACGTTATAGAGGAAGGTGGAGCTTCTGCCCCGGACGCGTCGGCTCTTTTTCAAGCCGGGCAGCTTCATGGCCTTCGAGTTCGCCTGCCGGACCAGGTACTTACCTACATCCCGGAGCGCCGCCCGGGTCAGTTCCACGATTGTGTAGCTGGCCCGGTCCACGGAGCTGGTATACTCTATGCCATTTTTACGAAACCGGACGACCGATTTGGGAACGCTCATACCGGGTTCACCTCCTGGTAGAGGGTCAGCTCCAGCTCCTGGCCGGAGCGGTAGGTCCGAAGGACGCGGTATCGCTGCCCCTCGTACTCGACCAAGGTTTCCCCTTCATAATCCAGGTAGTCTGCGAGTACAAACTTGAGCTCAGGCTTCAAGCCTACGCCGTGCGCCTGATAAAATTCGGTTTGCCCGACGCTGCCGAGCTGGCCGAGGACCTCCCGGGTGGTCTCCTGGGTTACGGGGTCGCCGTAGTCGTCAGAGCCGCCGGCGGTCTGTTTGATGAGAGTGAGGACGCCGATTTCAGTCATCATGCTCCCTCCAGCCGTATCCCTCCGCCATCATCAGGCAAGCCTTGAGCGCCTCGTAGCGCCGCAGCCATTCTGCTGCTCGGGTGGTGTCGTCTGTGTAGAGAGAACGGCACCAGAGCTTGATGGCGTTAAAAATAAGCGGGTCGGTTTCCTGGGGTTCGATGATGCCGCAGACTTTCAGGTCCGCCAGGCAGGCGTCAATATCCGCCTGGAGGTCCTCATCCAGTTTGTTGTGGCTGGTCCGGAGGGCCAGCTTGATTTTTGCGAGAGTTTCCGCTGCCATGTGGCCCCTCCTTCCTGTGTGTTACTGGGCGGGGCTGTTACGCCCCGCCCGGGTTGAATTAGCCGGAGACGGTGTACTTGACGAAGCCGCCCTTGACGACAACATCTGCGCCCAGCTCGACGTCGCCGCGGATGGTATCCATCAGCTTGTCGAAGGCGAAGTCCTCGGAGACCTTGATCTCGTAATCGGAGAACAGGTCCAGCTCCAGGGCGTGCAGGTTGCCATAGAAGAGGGTACCCTCTGCCACGTTGCTGTTGAGGACATAGCGGACGGAGACGCCGCCCTCCTTGATGGTGCCGGTGTTGCCGTTGGCGTCGGGGATGATCTCGTACAGAGCACGCTTCTCGTTGGTGCCGCGGACGTCACCGAATTTCAGCAGATCCTTCTTGTTCAGGACCAGGTGGGCGCCGCCGATGGTGGACTCATCGCCGCCGTAGTGCAGGGTCAGAGTGCGCAGGGTCTTGGCGTCGATGGCTGCGCCGGGAATGGCAGTGACCAGTTCGGAAGCTGCCAGGGCTGCAGTGACGATCTGAGCGGCCTTGCGGCGCAGAGCAATCATGGCCTGCTCGCGGACCTTAGAGGCATACTGCAGGTTGGTCTGCTTCTTTGCCTGCTTGGAGATGTAGTCCAGCACGGCCACGTCGGTGGGCTTGATGTCGACGTACTTGAAGGCGCCCAGGGCTGCGGTGGCAGCGGCTTCGCCTTCGGTGTGGTTTGCAGCTGCGGCTGCGTCCTCATCGACATACGCGACGCGGTGAGTACCCATACCGACGCAGTTCACGACCTTGACCAGGTCAATAATGCTGGAGTACTTAGCGCCGGGGATGTCGTTGATGCCGGCAGTCACGGTAGGCTGAGCCAAGGTACCGCTGGAAATCAGCAGTGCGCGAGACTGGTCGGCGTCGATGGTCATGCTGCGGGTCTGGCGGAAGTTGTCCGCGGCTCTCTGCTCAGCAGAGGGCTGTGCGGGTGCGGGGTTGCCGGGCATGGGATTGCCGGCGCCGCGGGCGATGTCGTCGCGCAGCTTCTTGCGGGCTTCGACGGTAGCCTGGAGGGACTGCAGTTCCTCCAGCAGGGAGCGGCTTTCTTCCTCCAGCTTGGTCAGGTCCTCGCCGGTGGCGTTGTCGATCTGAGCGTTGATTTCTGCCAGGCGAGCCTGGATTTCATTAATTCTTTCCATGGATATTTCCTCCTAAGTTGTTTTGAATTTTGAGGCGCAGTTTTCTGCGTCTTTCTTCAAGCTCTGCCTCTCTCCGGGCGACCTCGTCCATCACTCCGTGGGCGAAATCACGAGCGTTGATTTCGGTGTTGTCATTTGCAGGAATACTTACCGCGGAGACGTCATAAATCTTGGGGATTTCGGTGTGGACGATGGTGATGTCCTTGGAGCCTTCCTCCCGCTCGACGTAATACTTGCCGACCTTAAACCGCCAGCTCATCTTGGTAATCATGCCGGCGGCGATGTCGTCATACAAGCCTCTGGCCAGCTCGGTTTTGTCCAGGTCTGCCGCGGTAAAAAGACCGGTGTCGTCCGCGCCGACAAACAAGGTGTCGTTGGTCGTGCGGGCGAATACGCGACCGCGATGGTCAAACTGCATGATGACGTCGCTCATGTCGGTATTGTCAAAGCATCCGGGTTCAAAACGTTCGTAGGTCTTGCCCCAGTCGCCGTCATCCCAGAGCAGGTATTTTTCATACCTTGCCGCGTAGCCTTCGACATAACGCTCGGTCTTGAAGTGCCTCTCGCCTTCTGTCACCGGCGTCAATGTGATGGCGCGGGTCTGGGCTTCGTTCTTGAATTTGGTCTTATCATTCGGGGTCATTGTAGCCACCCTCCTTCGGTGCATTGGGGTCGGGGTCAGGATCCTGCGGAGACTTGGAAGCGTTCAGCTGGTTCTGAGCCGCGGTGAGCTGCTCCTGCAGCTGCGTTACCTGGTCCAGCTGGCTGATTTCCGTGTATTCCTTACGGATGTAACGCTTGTCGCCGTCCTCTACATGAGGCAGGTGCCAGATATCCATGACGCCGTTGGTGCTCAGGATGCCGCGGTCGAAGAGCTGGCTGCTGACCTGCAGCTTGTCCTGGTTGGTCATGTACTGCAGCCGGTTCGCGCTCCAGAAGATGGCGTTCTTCCGGGTGCGCTGGTTCCCGGTGTAGGTCATGCAGGTCATGGCCTGGGAAAGCTGAAGCGCGAAGGGCTCCACCTTGCCTTCGTAGTAAGCGGACCAGTCGTCGCCGGAGGCCTGGTTCAGCAGAACCTTCTCGTTGCTGCCGAAGTAGGTATAAACGCGGCCCTCGATGAGCTTCATCTGCTCGGGCTCCACAATTTTGGCCGCCGACTGGATCTGCTGGATATTGGAGTAGCCGTGGGGGAACAGCGCCAGGCCGCCGCTCTTGGGGCCCAGGTTGTCGGTGACCCACTTCTCGCGTGCCTTCGCCACGTCCGTGCCCTTCGCGAAATTGTCCACCGTGGCCATAAACCGGAAGCTCGCGCTGTTCTTGATGCCCTCTGCAATGCCTTGGTTCTGGGTGTCGAGCAGCTGCATCGTGGGGTTCAGCGCTTCGTTGCTTTCGCCGACGATGTCGTTCCGGTACAGGTATTTGCTGACCACGCCCACCCGGCTCAGCTCGATGGCGGCCTTCTCTCCGGTGCCGAAGGTGTAGACCACGAAGGGCTCGCCGTTCATCTCCCGGAGTTCCGTCTGATCCGGCGCCGCGGGGTAATAACCGATGATCCGGTCGAACTCGTCCAGCACCGGCAAAATAAAGCAGGTATTCTGGGTCTCGTAGATGGTGGCGGTCTTGTAAAGGAACTGCGAGGAAAGCATGAAGGGGTTCGGCTTGCTTTCCAAAATGGCCCGCAGGCCGTAAGGGTCCGGGCCTTCCACGTTCGGCTGCAGCTTGCTGCAGTGGGTGGCGAATGTATGAATGCAGGCCCGGGTGAGCTCCATCTCGTAGACGCCGCCGTCGTAGGTCGTGAATACGGGAGTGTACCCGTCGAGCATCTGGAAGAAGGCCCCCATCTGCTGTTTCACTTTGATCTTTCCGAATAGCTTGTCAAATGCGCTCATCCGGTGACCTCCTATTCTTCATTTTTTAGCTTCCCGCCGATCTGGTCATACCATTTTTGCCTGACCGTCAGGGCGTCGATGACGGCAACGAAGCCGTCAATATGGCACCGCTGGTCGATCTTGACCGGTCGGATTTTTCGGGTTTCCTCGTTCTGCTTCATGCCTACGTTCAGGAAGTGGGCCTTGAGCAGGTTGTTCTTTCCGAGCTGGAGGGTCTGATCCCGCAGCAGGCCGTCTACCTCGTGAATGACCGGGGTGAGGTTCTCGCCCTGATAGACGTCATCCATGTGGAAGCCGTACTGTTCCATCTGTTGGACCAGATACTGCGCGGAGTAGCGGTCATAGCCTACTTGAAGCGGGAGGATCTCATATTCCTCTACCAGTCGGCGGAACCATTCGAAGCAGTCATTATAATCGACGTAGTTCTCGCCGCTGGGCTGGATGAGACCCATATCGACGTATAGCCTGTACGGTACGCCCTCTCGCTCCTGCAGCGCCTCGATTTTATTCGCCGGCATGAAGAACTGGGCGAAGGTGTAGAGCCTTTCGTCTTTCTCTATGACCACGCAGCAGGCGGTCAGGTCGGTGGTCTGGGAGAGGTCTATGCCGCCGACGCAGTAGCTGCTGCGGAAGTCCTCCAGGCTGAGGGGCTCCTGGGTGACTGCGTCCACGATGTCGTAGGGGATCCAGGCTTGGGTGCTGTTCTGCTTGATGTTGCAATACTTCGTGAGGAACTCGGCCCGCTTGCTGAAGTTCAGTTCTGCGATGGCGATTTCTTCCCGGTAATATTCCTCCGAAACGCTGACGCCCATATTGGGGTTGCTCTTGCGGAGTTCGTCGATGTCGTTCCACTTGGTGACGTCGTCGATGATGTACAAAAGCGGAAGCAGCCGGCGCTCGTTGCTATTGCCCAGAAGGAACGCGGTGGAACGGGCCAGCAGGTCGTCATAAGGTCCATCGTTGACGTAACCGGCGGTCGTGATGCTCAGAATGAGCGGCTGCTGCCGGGCGCCCAGTGCGGACTTCATAACCTCGTACTGCTTCCGGCCCATCTCTGCCGGCCAGCTGGCCAGCTCGTCGCAGACCGTCAGGTGCGGGTTGAAGCCGTCGGACTTCTTAGCATTGAAGGCCAGGGGCTTCGTGCTGCTGTTGGTGCTGGGCATATAGATGTCCGACCTGCGCTTGCGGAGGTACTTCATCAGCGCCGGCTCTTTCAGCACCATCTGGTAAAAGCCATCGTAGACCTTGGCGGCCTGCTCCAGCTTCGGGGCCAGGCAGAATATCTTCGCGCCATATTCGCCATCAAGGAATTTTACATAAGCGATGATCGCGGAGGCGAATAGGGTTTTGCCGTTCTTTCGGGCGACTACAAGAAAGACCTCCCGAAAAATCCGGAGGCCCTTTTCATCTACAATTCCGAAAATCGCGGCGACGCAGGCTTTCTGCCAAAGCTCCAGCTTGAGGTGGTCCGACCGGCCCTCGCTGTGGCGGCAGAAACGCTCGATAAAATCAATGGCGAGCTGGGTCTTTTCCGCGTCATAGAAAAAGGACCGCTTCTGCAGTCCTTTTTCCAAATATGCATATATGCGTTTGACCCATTTACCGGCGACTATTTTGCCCGACTTGATTTGCTCGTGATACTCCGTGACCCAGTTCACGGGTGCGGCCACGTTAGCTCCTCCGGCCCCTCAAGAAGTCCAGAAGTTCGTCGCCGGTTCCGTCGCCGCCAGCCCCGGTGCTCTCATCTTCGTTCCTCATAGTGGTTACGATTTTCATGAGTGTCTGGACCGTCTGGTTCGCCGCGGTAGAGGTCTTGTTATACTCGCCGATAGCCGGGTGAGTATAGACGTTTTTGCGGCCCTTGACGTATTCCTTGGTTACGGTGTTACCCTCCGCCTTGATGGTCTTTTCTAGGTCGTTCAGAATTTTAATCTGGACCTGGTACCGCTTAAAGGTAGTCAGGAAGAAGAAGTTCTGCTCGACGCCCTGCTGGGCGGCAATGCGCAGAATTTCTTCCGCCATGGCGTTAAGGTCCACGGTATTATTCAGCGCCATTCAAAAGCACCGCCCTCTCTCCGGTGGCTTCTTCCCACCGGGTGATAATTACATCTGCATACTTGGGATCGAGCTCCAAGGTGTAGCAGTTCCGGCCGGTTTCCTCGCAGGCCATCAGCGTGGAGCCGCTGCCGCCGAAGAAGTCGATTACATTGTCGCCCCGCTTGCTGCTGTTCTGGATGAGCTTCGCGCAAAGGGCGACGGGTTTCATGGTCGGGTGGAGCTGGCTCTTTGTTGGGCGCTTCTCCCGAACGATGGAGCTGTGGATGGCCTCCATCTTTGCCAGCAGGAAGGTGGCGAGCTGCACCAGTTCTTCCCTGGTCATGCTCTCCGGATCTGCTGTATTCTCGAAGACGGTCGTCTGGCAGCGGTCATTCACGAAGTAATGGCCAGCGCCTTCCTTCCATCCGTAGAGGCAGGGTTCGTGCCGCCACTGGTAATCCTGGCGGCCCAGCGTCATGCTGTTCTTGACCCAGATGAGGGTCTGCCGCAGCTGTCCACCGGCAGCCTGCAGGGCACTTCGGAAATTGATACCCTCGCTGTCCGCGTGGAAGATATAGTAACTGCCGCCCGGTTTCAACACCCGCAGCATCTGCTGGTAGAAGGCCAGGAGGAATTCGAAGAACTCGCTGTCCTCCATGCTGTCGTTCATGATGACCAGACCGTCGGTCCGGCGGTGCCGCTTCCGGGCTTCGTCCGCGCTGCCGTCGTGACCGAGGGCTACGTTATACGGCGGATCCGTGACGCAAAGGTCCATGGTCTCCCCGCCGGTGAGCTTGTCCACGTCGGCGGCGCTGGTGCTGTCGCCTACCATGAGCCGGTGGCGGCCCAGCTGCCAGAGCTGGCCCTTTGCTGCCCGGGGTTCCTTCGCGGCTGCAGCGGCCTCCAGCTCCGACTGGGCTTTTTCGCCGTCATCGAAGTCGAAGTCCGTGTCAATCTCGAAGTCCATGACAAAGCCAAAGAACCGCATGTCGATGCACACGATGGTCCGGAGGTCGTGCTCCAGAATGTCCAGGACAAAGCCGGTGTTCATGGTCGGCAGATTATGGACGTGGATGTATGCACGTTTCGGGTCGTCGGTCAATC
>UZAT01266306.1_pt1 | contig 33529 bp, 43 predicted proteins | sample 2160861 | NCBI WGS metagenome assembly UZAT01 (sample SAMEA5138306, study PRJEB28736) | viral metagenome | reverse complement strand
CGAGATCGTCGCTATGATGTACTCGAAAACGCAAAGGCTTGAAAATAACCTTGCCGAACTCAAAAAGAAATACATTGGTAAGGACACAAATGTAACTATCAAAGAAAGCGAGAAGGACAAATGAACTTCTTAATTGTGTTATTTATGGCGTTTATGGTCTTTGCGATGTTTGCGATAGATTATCAATTTTGCGAAATAAGAGAGAGGCTTAATGATATAAAAACTCTTATGGAACTCAAAGAGGAATACACGGAGGAAGGGAAATGGCAGAACTGATAAACGCCTATAAGCCTATATGTTGCAACAAAGCATATATGACAAAAGCAAGTGCAATAAGGCACGAAAAGAAATGCCGAAAAAATGTTGCAAACCGTGCTTGTAATACCTGCAAACATAGGACTGTCGCCACCGAAACATATTACAATCCATATCACGGTGGAGATTGTGGAAGCACAGACTTTGATTATAAATATTGGTGGTGCGAAATCCATAAAATGCAAATTGATAATTGTTCAATCAACATAGGCGCAATGACGATGTTGCCGAAAATGAATTGTGAGCATTGGGAAAGCGAGGGCGAGAGATGAGCTATATTCGCAGAGACGGAATCTTGAATGACTTGCAAGAGGAGTTAGAGCTTGATTCGATCTATTATAACGATGACGTAAACAAGGGAATAACCGAGGGCTTGAATATGGCGATAAAGCATATTAAGCGTTTTCCAACGGCTGATGTGGTTGAGGTTGTGAGGTGCAAGGACTGCAAGCACGCAACGTTTTATAATTGTAAAAACGATGCTTGTTATAGTGGAATAATATGTGAATATCGAATAGCCATAGGTGACGAAAATTTCTATTGTAGTTGCGGCGAAAGGAGAGAGGAATGAAAATAGAAAGCCAAATAGAAGAAGCATACAAGCATATTAAACCGTATATAAAAGACGAAAAAGAATTACCCGAAATGTGCAAGAATTGCGAAAGATATTGCGGTAAAAAGCACGATTATGACGAGTGCAGAGATATGATGTGCTTCAAGTTTTACCTTGCCTATGTGTACCTTAATTGGTGCAACAATAGTGACGGATATTGAAAGGAGCGAAAATGCCAAGTCCGATAGATAAAATCCGATTGACAAGAGCGCAAGACCGTAGAGCAAAGGTTACGGACGAACAATGCAAAGAAATGCGAGTGCTTTATGGTGAGGGTATACCACAATATGTTATTGCTAAAAAGTACGGCATATCTCAATCGGCGGTTAGTTATATCGTAAGTCCAAAAGCACACGAAAATTTACGAAAATATAGACAGATAAATCCTCCAAAAAGAAGAACAACCGAAGAGGCAAGAATTTATAAGCGTTCGTTAAGGGAATACAAAAAGAAGCTTTTTAAGGCAAAACGCACATCGGATTTCTTAAAGGGATTTAAGATTTATAAATTTAAGAGAAGGAGCGAAAATGGAAAATAGAGAATTGAAGCCGTGTCCGTTTTGCGGAGGTGACAAGGTAAAGGTCGAAGGTAAAAACAAGAAGGCGTTATCTTATGAGGGACTTGAACACAGAACTTATGCCGTAAGGTGCAACAAATGTCACGCAAGGGGCGGTACGGCATCGGGATATATAAGAAATTCGTTCTATCACCTAACGGAACGAGGAAAAGAATTGATGGAACGGGAGTGCGAAATTCGCAACAGGGCAACCGAAGCTTGGAACAGGAGAGCAAACAATGGAACTGAATGATCATATAATAGACCTTCTCGTTGATTTTGACGAAATGGGATTTGCACCGACTACGATGTGTCCTGATCCCGAAGCCTATGCGATAGAATGGCGAAACAAAATAACAAATGCTATCAAGGAACTCACCGAAGAGAATGAGAGGTTGAGTGTCTGCACCAAAATCCTTACTACAAATAATGCTGATTTGGAAGCCGAACTTGCTCTAATCTACGATTTGCTCGAAGAAAGCAAAGCCGACACCGTGCGGAAGATGCAAGAGAGGTTGAAGGCTGAAACGATAACTATTCAAGACCACACGGGCAAACTTGGCTCGGTTGTGATTGTTGGCACGATAGACCAAATCGCAAAAGAGATGTTGGAGGGCGGCAATGAATGAGAAAAGCACCGAATACATAAAAGGCTATGAGCAGGGCGTGAAGGATTTAGCCGAGAGGGTCAAAAAATATTATGGCTCTTTGAAGGGCGGGACGTATAGCTCTCTCGTTTCGTTCAACGTCGAGCAACAAGCTGAAGCTCTGATCGTGGGAGTGAAGGGCGAAAAATGCGAAAAAGTGTGAAAAATTGTATGTGTTGTGACTTTTTTGTATAACATTTGACTTTTTAAAAGTGCTATAATTATAATGTCAAAAAATAAATTTTAAGCGGTTAAGTGGTGTGCTTTAGCAGATCACTTTTTCCCCGGAGGGCACGGCGAAGCCTTCCGGGTTTTTTAATGCAATTAAACGAGAGGGGTGTTGCGGAATGGAAAAAATGACGGCAAAGCAAAAGCGATTTTGTGACGAATATCTTATTGACTTGAACGCAACACAGGCGGCTATTCGGGCGGGATATTCGGAAAAAACCGCCGGAGTGATCGGAGCAGAAAACCTTAAAAAACCTTATATCAAGGAATATATCGAAAATCGGCTGTCCGAAATAGAAGATGCGTTGATCGCAAAGCAAGATGAAGTTATGAAATATCTGACTTCGGTAATGCGCAGGGAAAAGAAAGAACACGTTGTTGTGACCTTATCGAAAGAAGAAACAAAATACGTTCCCGATGATAAAGGCACAATGCGAAAGCAGACTGTAAAAGAAGAAATACCCAAAGTCATTGAAATACCGGCACGGCTGACAGACGCAAACAAGGCGGCTGAACTTTTAGGAAAGGCTTATAGTCTTTACACAGAGAAAGTCGCGGCGGAAATGATTCTTCCCGTGTTTGGTGGTGAAGAAGAATTTGAAGCTGAAGAAAATTAAATTAAACATTCATAGCCTTGTTGGTAAGGGCTATAACAAGTTTTGGACTTTCCGGGGCAGATATAGAGCTGTAAAAGGCAGCCGAGCTTCAAAGAAATCCAAAACAACGGCATTGTGGTATATCTATTTTATGATGAAATGCCCCGGCGCGAATACTTTGGTTGTTAGAAAAACATATAGGACGCTTAAAGATTCGTGTTTTACTGAATTGAAATGGGCTGTAAAGCGTCTAAAGGTTGAGCACCTTTGGCGCTTCAAGGAAAGCCCGCTTGAAGCTGAATATATCTCCACCGGACAAAAGATATATTTTAGGGGCTTGGATGATCCGCTGAAAGTAACGTCTATCACCGTTGATGTCGGCGCGCTTTGTTGGATGTGGATTGAGGAAGCATACGAAGTTTTGAAAGAAGCGGATTTTGATATGCTCGACGAGTCAATCCGTGGCGAATGCCCTGAAGGACTATGGAAACAGATCACTCTGACATTTAACCCGTGGAATGAACGCCATTGGATGAAGCACCGTTTTTTTGACGATCTTATAGGGTACGATTCCGAGGGCAAGCCCATTTACAAGGCGAGGGAAAACCCGGTATCAGAGGACGGCGAAATCCTTGCTATAACGACCAATTATTTAATAAACGAATGGCTTGATAAGGCTGATATTGCAGTCTTTGAGAGAATGCGAAAAAACAATCCGAGGCGTTACGCGGTTGCCGGTCTTGGCGGCTGGGGTATCGTTGACGGTCTTGTTTTTGAGAATTGGCGCGAAGAGGCGTTCGATCATACAGACGAAAAATGGCTGAAAGAGCATCCGAATTTAATTTCTGCCTTTGGTCTCGACTTTGGATATACAAACGATCCGACAACTTTATTTTGCGGGCTGCTTGATTTACATAACAAGCGGCTTTTTGTATTTGATGAGCTATACAAAAAAGGGCTGTCAAATAAGAGAATAGCCGAAGAGGTTCAAGCTATGGGATATGCGAAAGAGCGGATAACAGCCGATTGCGCCGAGCCGAAATCTATTGACGAATTAAAAGGGCTTGGGCTACGCGTTAAAGCCGCGGCAAAGGGCAAGGATAGCGTGCAGAATGGTATTCAATGGATTCAGGACTTGGAAATTATCATTCATCCGCGGTGTGTAAATTTTATCACGGAAATAAGTAATTATACTTGGGACAAAGACAAATTCGGGGAAAAGCTGAACGTTCCGATTGATGATTTTAACCATTTAATGGACGCTATGCGCTATGCGCTTGAACAATATATCGCTAATAACAAACCGAAACTAAATAGAGACATCAAAGGGGGAATATAATGTTTCGAATATCCAAAGATACAGAGCTCACGGAAGAGCTTTTACAAGAGTTTTTAGACGAACACGCGGAAGAGGTGAAAAACCGTTATTTGCCGCTGTTCAATGCTTATATGAGCGATCACGATATATTACGTTTGCCGGCAAAGGCGAAGTGGAAGCCCGACAACAGAATTGTCGTAAACTTCCCTAAATATATTGTTGATACGACGAACGGATTCTTTATCGGAAATCCTATAAAGACGGTTGCGGACGATAAGGCGGTTTCTGATTTTGTCGAGTATATCGACCAATACAACGATCAGGACGACAACAACGCGGAGTTGTCAAAGCTCTGTTGCATTTTCGGTAAGGGCTATGAGATGTATTTTACCGACGAGGACGCACAGCTTTGTATAACGTATCTTTCGCCGATTGATGCGTTTATGATCTTTGATGATTCCATACTCGAGCGTCCGCTTTATTTTGTGCGTAGATATACGGACAGAGACGGCAACGAGTGGGGCAGCATTGCAAACGGCTTCGGCGTTCGATATTTCAAGGCTTCGGGCGGCGTTAAGTGGCACGACGAGGGAAAGACGGGGAAGGATATAAAAGACGGCTGGAAGGCTCATTATTTCCCCGGTGTACCCGCTACGGAGTACGTCGAGAATACCGAGAAACAGGGCGCATTTGAGCCTGTGCTTACAATGGTAAACGCTTATAACAAGGCGCTTTCCGAAAAGGCGAACGACGTTGATTATTTCGCCGACGCATATCTCAAGGTGCTTGGCGCGAAGGTTGAGAGCGAGGACGTTGAATTCATAAGAGACAACCGCATTTTGAATTTTGAGGGTGAGGACGCGCAGAAAATTATAGCCGAGTTTATGGCGAAGCCTTCGAATGACGAGGGACAGGAGCATTTGCTTGATAGACTCGAACGTCTTATTTTCTGCATAGGTCAGACGGCGAACGCTTCCGACGAGAATTTCGGCACTCAGAGCGGCATTGCAATGCTCTATAAGATGTGGAATACAAGCAATAAGGGAAAGACGAAGCAGCGCAAATTTGAAAGCGGAATGAACCGGAGATATAGGCTTCTCTTCGGGCATCCTTCGTCGAAGGTGACGGCTGACGCTTGGTGTCAATTGCATTATCAGTTTACGCCGAATATTCCGCAGAATTTGCTTGAAGAAGCGGAGATCGCCGGAAAGCTCGAGGGCGTTACAAGCCACGAAACACAGCTTAAAGTGCTCTCTATCGTTGATAACGTTGAGGATGAGCTCGACAAGATCGAGGAGGAGAACGCGGCGGCAGTGAAAACAATTGTAGATGAAAGTATGTTCCCGAATGCTCCGGGCAATGCCGAGGGTGTGAACGATGAGCAGTCAAGCGTATTGGAGTAAGCGAGAGGCGGAAGCGTTAAAGCAGCGTATCACCGACGAAAAAGAATACGACAAGGAAATCAAGCGTATTTATAGCGATATGCTTTCCGCCTGCCAGGACGAAATAAACGCGTTCTACGGCAAGTATGCGGCTAAGGAGGGAATTACACTCGCCGAGGCAAGAAAACGCGTCAGCAAGCTCGATATTGCGGCGTATGAGAGGAAGGCAAAGCGCTACGTTAAAGAGAAAAACTTCTCGGCTAAGGCAAACGAGGAAATGCGACTCTATAACGCGGCTATGAAGATAAACCGACTCGAAATGCTAAAGGCAAATATCGGCTTGGAGCTTATTTCCGGGCACGATGAGCTAAACGAGTTTATGAGCGAAATTCTCAAAGGGCGTACCGAAGACGAGCTAAAGCGTCAGGCGGGCATTCTCGGTGAGACGGTCAAGAATAACGCGGCAAAGGCTCACGCTATAGTAAACGCGTCTTTCCATAACGCGACGTTTTCGGATCGAATTTGGTTGTATCAAGACCTTATGCGGGCGGATCTCGACAAGCTCTTGCAAAGCGGCTTGATACAAGGTAAAAATCCTCGCGTCCTTGCAAGGGAGCTAAAAAAGACTTTCGGGGCTTCTACTTTCAATGCCGAACGGCTTATGCGGACGGAGCTTGCAAGGGTGCAGACCGAGGCGCAGAAACAGAGCTTCGAGCGTAACGGCTTTGATGAATACGAATTCATTGTCAACGGTGGGTGCTGTCCTATATGTCAGGGGCTCTCGGGAAAGCATTTTAAGGTTTCAAAAATGATGCCGGGAGAGAACGCGCCGCCGATGCATCCGCATTGTAGGTGTTCCACGGCGGCATATTCTGACCGCGCCGAGTATGAGGAATGGCTCGATTTCCTCGAAAAGGGCGGCACGACAGAGGAATATAACAAGCAAAAGGCACAAAAAGCGAATAAAGCATTGACAAATTCTTCAAATCGTGCTAAAATAAATATGCAATTTTTTGCGACGGTTATACCGAATGAAAAATTGACAGATTACGCATTGAACTTGTTAAAAGCTCCCGACAAAGCCAAGGCGTTTAAAGACGCATTGGGCTATGATCAAAGCAATTATGAATTGCTCAAACAAAACATTCTTGACCATATAGACGAAAGCAAGCTAAAGGAAAAAGGCGATTCGGGGTACGGTATGAGGTATGAGGGTATCATAGAAATTACCGGCGAAAATGGCAAGAAGGCAAATGTTCTTACTGCTTGGATTCAGGACGGCGATAATAAAAGGCTAACGAGTGTATATGTAACAAAAAGGAAGGTGACGCAATGAAAATAAAACAGTATGACAGGGTGCTTCTCAAAGACGGAAACGAGGCATCTATTGTTGAAATCCTTAAAGAAGATGAAATTTTCATTGCTGACATTGACAAGGACGGGGACACGTACACCGAGGAATTGACTATTAGTGAAATAAAGTCAAAAATATAAAAGCACTTTGCGAAAGCAGGGTGCTTTTTTCATACCATTTTGAGGGCTGAGAGATCAGTCCTTTTCTTATGCAAAAATGACGAATAGGAAGGTAAAAAAATGAAGATATACGGCAGCCGTGATTCGTTCTATCAATGGGACGTGAACCAAAGAATCACGTCTACAAAGATCAAAGAGGGCGACGAGGTTCACTTTGCGAACGACAGATCGGGCGAGGCTTTTGTTGTTAAGGCTTATAAGCATAATCACGTAGTCGTTGCTGACGTTCCAAATATATTACTTCAGCAGACAAATAAAATACTCGTATATCGGTACGTTACGGACGGAGCGAGCGAGCATACCGTCAACGAGAAGGTCTTTGACGTTTTGGCACGTCCCAAGCCTTCGGACTATATTTACACCGAGACCGAGATTTTGAGCTATGAGACGCTTGACGAGCGCATAACGAAGCTCGAAAAGAACGGCGGTTCAGGTGGCGGCTCGGGTGGTAGCGGCTCGGGTGGAGCAACATTCACGCCGCACGTCTCGCCCGAGGGTGTTCTCTCTTGGTCGAATGACGGCGGGCTCGATAATCCCGAGGCGGTTGATATGGTGCGAGCCGTTCTCTCGGCTCTGCCTGATAATAGGGAGGTGGCTTACTAATGGCACTCGGAATCTATGAGGAAGAAGATATAAGGGCGATAGCCGAGGAAATCCGAAACTGGAATGGCTACGACTCACCTATGACAGTTAAGGAAATGAAGAACGGAGTTAAAGAGGTTCGAGAAAGCGGATTTAGTGACGGTTTTTCGGAAGGTCGTCTAAACGGTATAGGTGAGGGCTTCTCCGACGGATTTGACAGCGGGCGACGTAGCGGACTCGAGGAAGGTTTCGAAAAAGGCAAGAACACGGGTTACGCCGAGGGACTTGAAAAGGGCAAGGAGATCGGATACGAGGACGGAAAAACGGACGGTATAGCAGAGGGTATCGAGCAAGGCAAACAATCAATGATTGACGAAAGTAAAATTATCGTGAAGCAAGCAAGCGGCATCGGAAATCTAACGATAGGTGATGTTTCCGAGCTACCACACGAAATTCAATGTCAATTAGAGCCGTTGGAAGATAAAGAGTGCTTTGATATAGGCAATTACACAATTGTTTCCGATGCAATTGCTTTTGATATTTCTGATTTGGCAATAGGTTGTGAGTATATCTTTACAAGCAGTTTGCCGATACATTGGTTTAAGATTTCAAGTGCTACGTATGATTATAATTCCGTTATTAAAGAGTTTTCGGGGGCATTCACGGAATTTGTCTTTACAATGGCGAGAGATTCACGCATTCTTGAACATAAATCGCAGTATTTGTTTATAGGAATTACGCCAAGTTCCTCAAGTGCTATAAATGATACTGCTTTAATTAAAGATTACAATATCAGTATTCGCCCTTATAATTTTGATGTTACTAACAAGGTTATTAAGGTGAACGACATCAATTATACATCCGATGAAAACGGATTGGTAATCGGAATAAAATCATCGTCCCCGAATATGCATTTTGTCTGTTCTTCGAAAATGACGGTGACATATCATCAATCTTATGGCGTTCACCTTGAAAATTCTCGCTTTTGGGATAATTACCAAAACAAAAGAAAGAGCGGTATTTACCAATTCGCATTTGCAGGGGAAGGTTGGACGGACGAAACATTTGACCCGCATTACGATATGGTACTTGCTTCGGGATATTCGGGTCAACAAATGTTTTGGAACAATCAATGCAAAGATTTGAAGGCTATATTTGAAAGAAATGGCGTAAAATTAGACACCTCAAAATGTGGAATGCTTCAACAGATGTTTCAAGGCTCATTATCCGAAAACTTGCCTATTCTCGATTTTAGCTCGGCTAATTTGTCTACTGAATATTGTTTTATGAATGCTTCTGTAAAAAACATAGACAAAATTATCTTTAGCGAAAACACGAAAATCGGCTCTCAAATGTTCAGCAATGCCGTATATTTGGAAAATGTAATCTTTGATGGCGTGGTTTGCGGAAACGTAAATGTTCAATGGTCTACCAAACTATCAAAAGCCTCGTGGATAAGCATTATGACGGCGGCATCCACAACGGCAAGCATAACTATTACAGGAGCGCTTGTATCGGTCAATAAGGCGTTTGAAACGAGCGAGGGGGCAAATGACGGCTCTATCTCTCCCGAATGGCTTGCGCTTAAAGCGGCAAGACCTAACGTGAGTGTATCATTTATTTAAGGAGTAAAAAATGAAAATAGAAAACATTACTTTGAGAAAAATTGAGGCATCGGAAGGTAAGATACTTACCGATGGCGAGGGTGACTATGCGAGGGTAAAATTCCTTTCGGAAGGTCAGCAGCCCGAGGATTTCTACGAAATCACGGTTGCCGAGTATGAGAAAATCCTCGAAGAAGAAGCGAAAAAAGCCGAGATTATGCCTATATGATTTATGGCATAGGTGCTATTGTAACGGTCACTTTTATTGTGATTTGTTGCGTTATCGTCGGCGGCAGAGCTGACGGGGAAAATAACAAATAGAAGGGGTGCGATATGGCACATATACACGAAGTAAGGGACTCTGACTCACATTATATAATAGACCCGGTCACGATGGGGGTCACGAACGCGAAGGAAGAAAAAAACACGCTTCAGCTTGGAGATCACGACAGCGAAATATTTACGTTCGAGATTCCGAAGACGATTGAGGGGCACGATATGACTTTGTGCAACAAGATCGAGGTTCACTATAAAAATATTTCGTCAAAGGATGCGGCGGACGTAAGCTCTGATTTTTATATAGTTTCAGATCTTAAAGCTGCCGAGGACGATGCAGGAAAGCTCTTGTTTTCTTGGAAGGTATCGGGAAATGCTACGAAATACGCCGGGGTGCTTAATTACAGAATTTTGTTCGCTTGCGTAGATGATGAAGGAAATCACACCTATAGAAGGTGGACGAAGGTATTCAAGGGTATCACGATTGAGGACGGCTTCGAGAATACTGATCAGATCGAGACAGTTTTTTCCGACGGCTTCGAGCAGTTTAAGGCGGAGATGCGCGACAATATACTTGATATACGCAACAATATACTTTCAATATTGCCGAATGAGGAGTGGACGTTTACTCTTGAAGACGGCTCAACCGTGAAAAGGACGGTGTTTGTGAAATGATTGATTTCGCAAAGCTGAAAGAGCTTGCAATTCCCGAAGGAAGAGTTTTTAAGCTTGAATCTAAAGACGGGCTCTTGTGGAAGGGCGTACTCGATTATGTCTCTCTCGGTGATAGTATTGCCGCGGGACACTCTATCAATGACGATTGGGCTAAAAAATACGGTACAGGCTCACAGTACGGAGAGAACGGAAATACGCAGACCGTTGTTGTTCCTAAAAGCTATACGGCTTTAATAGCAGAGGATTCAAGAATTGCTAACGTAAAGAGCTTTGCGCATTCCGGCGACAGAATACCGAATTTAATGGATAAGCTGTCTCACCAAAACGTAATCAATGCTATTAAAGAAGCGGGGATAGTCACTATTTCCATTGGAGCGAACGACGTGCTTGAGCCCGCTATGAGTAACTTGGAGAAGTATATCAATTCGGGCGATTCGGCACTTGCGGAGATTTCTGCAACGGTAAATAATAACTTAGCTAACCTTGCAAATGATAATTACGCCTATTCTATGACTGCGTTATTAAATAGATTATACGCGATCAACCCGAGGGCGACATACATCTTTACAACAGTTTATAACCCATATAAATATTTGTGGATAGAGGACGGAGACCAAGGATTTTTTAAGCCGGTGCTTGATACTATCCCGCCAATGGAAATTGACGTTGACGATATGATCGAAAATATGTTCGGTATAGATATGAGCTATCCGACTATTGAAAATTGGAACGTTGTATGGCATCCGATAGAGCTTAGTTATTCACTTCACGAGCTAATTAAATCGGGGTTTCTTAATACGCCTATAGTAAGGCTATTATTTAATAGAGTTAACGGACTTTGTGATTATAGCGAAAATTTAGTTGTTAAGCTAAATCAAGTTTTGGTGAATAAGATAAATGCTTATGGAAAGCCAAACTTTAAAATAGTTGATACTAAAGCCCTGTTTGACTTATACCCTGATAGACCCGTACCTAATGACGTGCATTATAACGATCTTGTAAACGTTGAATTTACAAGGGGTTATAACACGATGAGTATGGATTGGGGCGCATTATGGCGAGACACATACGGTACAGATGCGGCGGCAATAACACGGTATTGGTCTGAGTTAGCCGCAAAGCATACTTATTGGCACAACGCGTTCCCGAGTACAAACGTAGGCGACTATGTCGATTTCGAGATAGATGATTTTGCGGCGGATTTGGTAACGCAAACGATTGAAAAGGTTATTGTTCCCAACGTAGACCCACACCCCGAGGAATTCGGACATCTTGTGCTGAAGAATTCGTTTGAGCGCGGACTTTGGAAATAGGGGCTGATTTTATGATTGAGGTAACGCGGAGGAGCGGGGAAATTTCTATTATAGGTCACGCGGGATATGCAGAGCCCGGGCGCGATATAGTTTGCGCCGGGGTTTCTGCTCTCGTTCAGACTCTTATTCAGAGTGTCGAGGAATTAACCTCGGCGGAAATTAAATACGATATGACACCGGGTTCGGTTCATATATATTTTGGGGATTTATCAGAGCGGGCGCGGCTCTTGGTGGATTCCTTTTTTGTTGGGGTTTCTATGATCGCGGAGGACTACCCCGACAACGTAAAAATTATTTAACCGCGAGCGGTGCAAGCATTGAACACCTTAAAAGCTATGGAATATACGGTCAAGCTAAAGACCTTAAAATATGGAAGGATGAAAAAAATGTTAAATCAGAGTGAGCGAAAAATCAGATTGCAGCTTTTTGCAGAGGAGACGGGTGCTAACGAGACCGGGACTGATACGGCTGGAAATGATAGTGGAGCAGCGGCGGATCAGAACGGTGCAAGTAAGAGCGACAAGGGCGGCGACGAGAAGAAATACTCGGACGCTGATCTTGACAAGATCATAGGCAAGAAGTTCGCAGAGTGGCAGACGAAGAAGGAAAAAGAGATCGAGGAAGCAAAAAAGCTCGAAAAAATGAGCGCACAGGAGAAGGCGGAGCACAAGAGTGCGGAGCTTCAAAAGGAACTCGACGAGCTGAAGCGCGAAAAGGCTCTCGCGGAAATGTCAAAGACGGCGAGAAAGCTTCTTTCCGAGAAGAATATCACGGTTTCCGACGAGCTTCTTTCTCTTATGGTTACAACCGATGCCACAGAGACAAAGGCAGCTATTGACAGCTTTTCGAAGTTGTTCACCGAGTCTGTCGAGAGCGCTGTAACAGAGCGTTTGCGTGGGAACGTTCCCACAGCGGGAACGGCGAATAATAACACGCCGATTTCCGAAATTGCAAAAAGAATTAAAAAATATCAATAATAAAGGAGAAAAACAATGAGAAAAATCAATCTTCAGCTTTTCGCGGGCGAAAACAATGACCGCGGCGTAAGAACCTATCAGAAGGACTTCAAGGGTCTGCTTCAGGCTGTATTCGGCAAGAAGGCATATTTCGGCGATTTCTTCACCGGAGGTCTTGAAGCACTTGACGGCGTACAGCACAACGAGACCGCTTTCTACGTTAAGACAAGCGATCTTCCCGTAGTATTCGGCGAGGGCTACACCAAGGACGCAAACACCGCGTTCGGCACAGGCACGAGCAAGACTTCTCGCTTCGGTGAGAGAACCGAGATCATCTATTCCGACACTCCCGTTAATTACTCTTGGGAATGGAATTTCCACGAGGGTATTGACCGTCACACCGTAAACAACAGCTTTGACGTTGCTGTTGCTGACCGTCTCGAGCTTCAGGCTCAGGCAAAGACCAAGAAGTTCAACGCTCAGCATTCCGCATTTATTGCGGCTTCTGCGGGCAAGGCTGAGACTCTTTCCGGCTATACCGCCGACGGCGTTCTCGAGCTCTTCAATAAGCTTTCGAAGTACTTCACCAATATTGAGGCTATCGGCGAGAAGGTTGCAAAGGTTAATTCCGATCTTTACAACGCTATCGTAGATCATCCTCTTACTACCTCCGGCAAGAAGAGCGGCGCGAATATCGACGAGAACGGTATTGTCAGATTCAAGGGCTTCGTTATCGAGGAAGTTCCCGAAACCGTTTTTGCTGAGGGCTGTATTGCTTATGCATACATTCGCGGCGTTGCGAAGGCGTTCACCGGTATTAACACCGCGAGAACGATTGAGTCCGAGGACTTTGACGGCGTTGCGCTTCAGGGTGCGGGCAAGGCTGGCGAGTATATCCCCGAGGACAACAAGAAGGCTGTTGTAAAGGTATCTATCGGCGTGTAAATAACTACGGAAAGGACGAATCATAATGTATAAGGTAATCAAGCTTTTTGCTGATCTTGAAGACAAAAACCACGTTTACAACCCCGGGGACGTTTTCCCCCGTGCGGGTGCGGAAGCTAACGAGGAGCGTATCAAGGAGCTTTCCGGCTCTGATAACAAGAGGGGCGAGCCTCTCATCGTGCTTATTGAGGAAGCGCCCGCAGCTCCCGCAGAGGAAAAGCCCGCGAAGAAGGGCGCAAAGAAAACCGCCGAAAAATAAGGGGGTGGCGATATGCTTGAAAACTTAAAGCTATTGCTCGGATTTTCGGCAGAGGATACAGAGCCGGACACAAAGCTCCGGCTCATACTCTCGCAGACTACGGCGCGGCTAAAGCTCTTGCTTGGCGGTATTGACCCGCCCGCAGAAATGGATCATATCATTATTGACGTTTCTATAATGCGATTCAACAGAATCGGCTCTGAGGGTTATTCCTCGCATTCTGTTGAGGGGGAAAACGTCTCTTTCACGGATAGCGATTTCGCGAGCTTTATGACGGAAATTCAGGCGTGGCTCGATATGCAAAAAGGCAGCTCTCGCGGAAAAGTGAGGTTTCTTTAATGCGTTATGATACTCCCGTTTTCTTTCAAAGGGTTCAGGCGGGCGCGTATAACCCCAATAGCGGAGATTACAGCGCGGATATTGTCGAGGAAACGAAGCAATATGCAAGCGTAACGGACGCTACGACGGAGCAGCTTACGCTCGTATTTGGCGGTATAAAGCAGGGTGCGCTCGTTATTCGCTTGCAAAGGGGCTATAAAATGCCGTTTGACAGAATTCGCGTAGGCGATAAGCTCTACAAGGTCGATTTTGCGCGATATCTCAAAACGTTTATTGTTAGCGAGGTACAATGATGCCAAAAATCAAGATCGAGGGCTTAGAGGAGCTTGAAAAAAAGCTGAAGGACAACGTAACGCTTAACGACGTAAAGCGCGTTGTTCGTCAAAATGGCTCGGAGCTTCAAAGGCGAATGCAGAGCAAGGCGGATTTCAAAAAGGGCTATCAGACCGGAACGACAAAGCGCACTATTGATCTTGAAATTAAGGACGGAGGGCTGACGGCAGAATCCGGAGCGACTACGGAATATTCGCCTTATGTCGAATACGGTACGCGCTTTATGGAAGCACAGCCCTTCATTCGTCCCGCATTTGAAGAGCAAGCGAAGCAATTCAAGCGCGATATGCAAAAACTTGTGAGGTGACGCTATGGACTATATCACAGATCCGCAACAGGAGCTTTTTTCAAAGCTCAAAATCGACATCGAAGCGTTGGGGTACGCCGTTTATGACGGGGTGCTCCCGCCCGAGGATACCCCGTACCCTTTTATCTATTTAGGGGACAGCGCGCAGACCGACAGCGACACGAAGGGGGCTGTCATTGGAAGAGTGCACCAAGTTATACACGTTTGGCACAATTCCCCCCGTCAGCGCGGCACGGTGTCTAAAATAATGCTTGATGTCAAGACGGCTTGCCGGAATATCGGGCGCACTGCTCATCATTCTTGGGAGGCAAGGGGAATTTCTTCTCAGATATTCCCCGACAATACCACTAAAACGCCGCTTTTGCACGGCGTTTGTGAGGTGGATTTTTATTTTACATAAAGGAGAAAAAAACAATGAAGAAAATTAACTTGCAGTTGTTTGCCGAAGCGGTAAGCGGCAAGAAGCTCGTTTATCTTTACCGCATTCTCAGCAAGGCGGCAAATACCGACGGCGCGACTCTCGCTTTTACTACCGAGAACGGCAGAACCACGTCAAAGGACGCTGACACTACCGAGACAAAGGACGGTGCAATTCGTACCCCCGGCGCATCCGAGGTAGAGATCACGGCGACCTCACTTCTCGCAAAGGGCGACACTCTCATTGATGAGCTTGAGGACGCGCTCGTCAATAACGAGATCGTTGAGATTTGGGAGGCAAATCTTGAAGAGCCCGGCGAAGGCGATAACAAGTTCAAGGGCAGATATTTTCAGGGCTATCTTACCGAGCTTGAGAAGACCTCCAGCGCGGAGGACTTCGTCGAGGTCTCTCTCACCTTCGGCATTAACGGCGTAGGTGTAAAGGGCGACGTTACCGTTTCGGCAGAGCAGCAGGAGATTGCGGCTTACGTATTCACCGATACTGCTAAGACCGGAGCATAATATTTTTTAAAAAACAAAACGACGGAAAGGGTGAAGCAATAATTTTTGTTTCACCCTTTTTTAACGATAAGGACGATAAGGAGACGAAAAATGTTCGAATTAACTATAAATAATACGGTATATGAATTTAACTTCGGTATGGGCTTTATGCGTGAGCTTGACCCTACCGTCACAAAGCCCATTGACGGCGTAAAGGGCAAGGTTCAGAACCTCGGCGTTCAGTATGCCATAGCGGGCATTATTGACGGTGACGTTGAAGCTCTCGGCGACGTGCTTCTTCGCGCAAATAAGGGCTTCAATCCCCGTCTGACACAGAAGGACGTTGACGCATTCATTGAGAACGAAGAGACAAACCTCGACGAAGTTTTTGAGGCTGTTTTGGGTTTCTTGAAGAGTGCGAATGTTACAAAAAAGATCACTCAGAATCTTCTCGAGACGGTGGAGAAGGAGAAGGCGAAGGCGGCAGAGAACGCGTAAACTTCGTCGATCAATACCGAGATATTGCGCTTAATTGTTTCAGATATTTAGATTTTAAGAGTTTTGCGGAAGTGGATCGCTTAACTATTCCCGAATATAACCTACTTATGAAAGCCGTAGAGCTAAAGCAAGTCGATGAAGACTACAGATGCCATTTACAAGCATTCCTGAGCTTTGCCGTTAAGGCGGAGAGGAAAGCCGGAAAGAATAAGAGTAAGCCGGTATATAGGAAGTTCAAGCAATTCTATAATTACGAAGCTGAACAAAGAAAGATCCTAAAGACGGAACAAAAGAGCCGTTTCTCCGGTATCGGTAAATTCTTAAAGAAAGGAGACTTGAAAAATGGCTGAAAGTTATTCAGTCCGGGCGCGGCTCTCGGCGGCGGACAGCGGCTTTACTTCGACGTTCAAGCGGGCGCAATCGGCTATAAGCTCGCTCGGAAGTCAGATAAAGGGCGGGCTTGCTTTCGGTGTGCTTCAAGGCGTAGGACAGGCGGCATTTCACGCGGTGACAAGCAGCGTTTCGGGGCTTATTTCCGAGATTGATTCTTCAAACGCTTCGTGGAAGACTTTCACAAAGAATATGCAGATGATCGGAAAGAGCGAAAAGGAGATCGCGAGCGTAAAGAGCGAGCTTCAGGATTTCGCGCAAAAGACGATCTACAGCTCTTCGGATATGGCGACGACGTTTGCACAGCTTGAAGCCGTGGGCGTTAAGAATACGACCTCGCTTGTAAAGGGCTTCGGCGGACTTGCGGCGGCGGCGGAGAATCCGCAACAGGCGATGAAAACACTTTCCCAACAGGCTACGCAAATGGCGGCAAAGCCTTCTGTCGCGTGGCAAGACTTCAAGCTAATGCTTGAACAAACGCCGGCGGGTATTGCGGCGGTTGCTAAAGAAATGGGAATGACCACATCGGAGCTTGTTACCAAAGTACAGGCGGGCGAGATCGCGACGGATAAATTCTTTGATGCTATTGCAAAGGTCGGAACAAACAAGGCGTTTACAGAGCTTGCAACCGAGGCGAAAACCGTCGGTCAAGCTATGGACGGACTAAAGGAGACTGTCGGAAATAAGCTGACACCCGCTTTTGAGGTTCTTAACAAAAAGGGAATCAGCATTATAGATAAGCTCGGCGACAAGATCGCGAAAATAGATGCCGGGGGACTTGCTACGAAGGTTGAAAGGTTTGTCGGAAGTATTGAGAAATATTTCAATGCGGCGAAGAGTGCATTTTCGGGCGTGGGCTCTGAGGTATGGAGCGCGGTTAAAGAGGTCGGCTCGGCTCTCACGGGCGTTACGGGGCAGTTTGGCTCTGTTGAGTCGGTTGACGGCTTTAAAACAGCTATGCAGAGTGTTGCCGACGTTATCAAGGGCGTTGCGGGATTCTGCAAGGAACACGCGGGAGCTATCGCACAGCTTATAAAATGGCTTCCGGCAATTGTTGTCGGAATCAAGGGTTTTCAGATCGCTTCGTCGGTTGCTCCGGCTCTCGGTGCTTTTACAAAGGGCATTGCGGGGCTTGCGGCAAAGGGCATCGGCGGTATTGCGTCAAAGCTCTTCGGAATTTCGAAGGCTCAGGACACGGTAGGTAATGCGAGTATGTCGAGCGGTGCGCAAATGCTGGGCGCGGCGAAGTCTTATGCTCTTATGGGCGTAGCGGTGCTTCTTATAGCCGCAGGATTTGCTCTGCTCGCGTTTTCGGCTATTGCCCTTGCTAATGCCGGGGGCGCGGCTATCGCCGTAATGGCGGGGCTTGTAGTGGCTCTCGCGGGTATCGGTGTCGGTATGGCATTGGTTCTTAAAATGCTTGCGCCTATGTCAGGACAGCTTATGCCGGTTGCTACGGCTATGCTTGCAATGGGTGCGGCGGTTCTCTTGGTTGCTGCCGGATTTGCCCTTATGGCGGTTGCTTCTATCGCTCTTGCAAATGCGGGCGGTGCTGCTATCGGAATAATGGCGGGAATGGTCGTTGCTATGGCGTTGTTTGCTGTTGGTGCGGCTTTGCTCGGCTCTGCTTTGACGGCGGGTGCGGTTGGCTTTATTGCTTTTGGCGCGGCTGTGTTAATGGTGGGCGCGGGCTTTGCTCTTATAGGAGTTGCGGCGCTTCTTGCGGCAAATGCGCTTACTATCGTTGCGGCGGTGCTTCCTCAGATCGCGGCGTATGGTCTTTCGGGTGCTGTTGCTATTGCGGCGCTTGGTGCGAGCCTTGCGGCTTTTGCTATCGGTGCGGGGCTTGCCGGTGCGGCTTGCGTTGCGCTTGGTGCGGGGCTTTTGGTCGTTGGTGCGGCTCTGCTCGTTGTGGGCGCGGCTATGGTCGTTCTCGGTGCGGGCGTTCTTGTCGTATCGGCGGGGCTTGCTCTGCTTGCGACACAGCTTCCTACTCTTGCGGCTTACGGCTTGCAGGGGGCTGTTGCTATTGCTACGCTCGGCGCGGCTATGCTCGTTTTTGCGGCGGGTGCGACGGTTGCAGGGGCGGCTTTGGTAGTTCTTGGCGCGGGGTTTGTCGTTGCTACGGCGGGCTTGGTTGCTTTTGGCGTTGGAATGACAACGGCGGCGGCGGGTACGCTCATTATGGCGGCGGCTTTGCTCGGTGTTACGACGCAAATGAAGTCTATCGCAAAGAGCGCAAAGACGGCAAAGAATTCGCTCTCGAGTATGCAAAAGTCGGTCAATGCCGTTAAGGGCGGCTTGGACGCTCTCGGTAGTCTTGCAAAATCGGCTATGGAAAAGCTGACGCGCGCCTTTAATGATGCGGCGGGCAAGGTGGAAGGCTCCGGGCGCAAGGTTGGCGAGAGCTACACTAAGGGCTTGAAGAGCGGTCTTGCGGGCTCTGTGGCTGTTGCTATGTCAATAACCGTGGCAACAAATACGGCACTCGGTGCGGGACAGAGCGGCGCATTCGCGGCGGGTGCTTTCATAAGTCAAGGCTTTGCCCGCGGAATGCTTTCCTGTCTCGGTATTGTGCAGAGCGCGGCGACAAGGCTTGCGGCGGCAGCCGAAAAGGCGGTCAGAGCAAAGGCTAAAATTGCGAGCCCTTCAAAGGTTGCCGATAAGCTCGGCACTTGGTGGGGCGAGGGTTACGAGGAGGGGCTTCTCGGTATGGTCGGGGGCGTATGGAATGCGGCGGAAAAGCTGGTTTCTATCCCTGCGGTTGCTACGCCTGATCTTGCGTTTGGATATAGCGGCGAGCTTTCCGAGGCTTACGAGTATTCAAGACGCGCAGATTATACTATCGAAGTTCCGCTCGCGCTTGACGGCAGAGAGGTCGCGAGAGCAACGGCGGTGTATACTCAGGACGAGCTTGACAAGCAGCAGAGACGTGACGACAGAAAACACGGTAGAAAATAAAGGGGGGCAGCAACGTGTATAACTTTATAGACGTTACAGAAAAACCGGAAGGCACTTTGTTGCCTTCCGAAGCATTAAAAATCAACGGCGAGTATATCGAAAATTTAATTCCCGGATATAGAACGCTTACGGTAGAGGGGCGCGAAGCTCTTTCCCGCGAAATAGAAGCCTTCGAGATGGGAATTCGCGACGGCGCGGAAATGAAGGGCGCGAGATACCCGGCAAGGACTATCCGCGTAACGTATCAGTTGCTTTGCGCAACGAACGAGGAATTCCGCACGGCGTATAACAAGCTGGGGGGCATTTTGAGCGTCAAAAACGCCGAGCTTATATTCGAAGACGAGCCGGACAAATATTTCATCGGTACGCCTACGCTGATCGGTGACGTGACCCCCGGACGCAATTCTGTTGTCGGGGAATTTGAAATCGTTTGTCTTGACCCGTTCAAATATTCGGTTATGGAATTTGAAGCGGCGGCAGACCCGGGCAGTTCAAGTATATTCGTTGACTACGGCGGCACATATAAGAGCTTCCCGAAGCTCGTTGCGGAATTTCACAAAGAGAGCGAAGCGAGCGAGGACGGAGAAACGACGCAAGCACTCACGGGAGACGGAGAGTGCGGCTTCGTCGCGTTCTTCAACGAGGACGAAAAAATTATACAGCTCGGCGATCCTGACGAGACGGACGGCAACTCGCAAGGTTACTCCGCTTCGCAGACGCTTATAAACGCATCTTTCACAAATTCAAACGCTTGGGGGACGGCGGCAAAAAGTCAATGGACTGTCAACAACGGTGCTTTGTCAAGCTCGACCATCAAGCAGAACGGAACGCCGGGCATACTTGCGGCATCGTATACGGGCGGAAACTCGGGGAAGACGTTTTCTAACAGAGTGTTGAAGGTAACGAGCCAATACGAACGCCCTTACGTGCATTATGAGGTTTGGGTCTATGCAACCAACAGGACGGAAAATTCAGCGGATATTACCGTTAAGGTTTTAGCAAGGCTTGACAACTCCGATTCATATTTCAAGCGCGGCTACGTGCTTGAAGGCGTGTTCAGAATAGGAGACAACGGCAGAGCTATTTCGCTAAAGAAAAAAGACGAGGTTTGGCAGGGGACAGCAGAGCACAGTTGCAGCGTTGTATATAAAAACTATCCTTTAGACGCCGAAAACTTTTATTTGCCGGAAATGTCGTTGACAATGACCCGCCCGGACGGTTTAGGAAATACGGGCGTTCTTCCGAGAACGAAGTGCGGTAATTTTATAGTTCCCGCTTATGAAGCGGCAACGCCTGACTCTTGGCAGTTGGGTTTAGCGTCTTACGGCTCGGATGCTACTATGTGGAACGGAACGACAATTTCAAGGACTATTCCGGCGGATGCCTCGGGAAATGCGAACCATTATTATTTTTCCGCTTCTTTTTGCGCGAAAATTTGCGCCGTTGAAGCAAAGGAAAGGGGCTCGTTTGAGTTCCACATTGTTACAGGCGGCGTCAACAAAATAGCGGGCATTCAATGCCGCAAATCCGCCACCGGGACAAAGGCGGTGCTCGATTTTTATGTTAACAACATACGCAAAGAGAGCGTTACCATTGATATTTCGGAGCAGGGCGAGATCTTCACGGAAAAATCTTCGATCAGCATTACAAAAATGGGGGCAACGGTTACGTTTGTTTGCGGCAAGAAAATCACAAAAAGCTACACAGATTCGGCGATAAAAACAATAAATGCGCAATCTGTTACGGTGGGCTTTTTCCGCTTTTCGACTACCCCCCCGCTTACTTATAACGGCTTGCGCTGGGTGAAATTTGTTAAAAACCATTGCAACACTTGGAAGGACATACCGAATAAATTCAAGACGAACGACGTTTGCGAAGCCGATTGCAAGACGGGAGAAATCACGCTGAACGGTGCGGCGGCAAATGCGCTCGGTGCTCTTGGTAACGATTGGGAGGGCTTTTATCTTACTCCCGGACTCAATCAGATCGGCACAGCCTTTTCGGATTGGGTAGACGAGGGATGTGAGCCTACTTTCAAGGTGAAATATAGGGAGGTTTATTTATGATCCTATATTTTGCAAGCCGAAAAATGGAAATTCTCGGGCAAGCTTCAACGAGCTTGCCTGAGGGCTTCAAGATTTCCGATGATAACAAGATCGAGGACGTTGATACAGGCGTTACAACCTTTAGCTGTTACATCGGATATAGCGAGGAGAACCGCGCGGCACTCGAGGAAATGACAAACGCGGGAAATTATCTTCTCCGCAGCGAAAAAGACGACCGCGACTTCTTCACAATTATAGATTCCGAGATAAACACTAAAACAAAGGAAATCTATATTTACGCGGAAGATGCGGGACTCGATCTCATAAACGAGTATGCCGAAGCCTTCGAAGCTCCGGAATCGTATACTGCCGTATGGTATATAGAAAAATACATCTCCGACAGCGGATTTGTTATCGGTATTAACGAAATCCCGAGGGACGCGGTAAGGAAATTAGAGTGGGAAGGCGAAGAGTCGGTAACTGCAAGGCTTGCGAGCATTGCAACGCAATTCGGCGGCTACGAGATTTCCTATTCCTTCGAGGTAAAGGGGCTCACGGTGCTTAATAAGTACGTCAATATTCACAAAAAGCGCGGGGTAGACGAGGGCGTTACGCTCTATCTGAACCGCGATATTGACAAAATCATTACGACGAAGTCGGTTGCAAATCTCGCGACGGCTCTGTTGTGTGAGGGCGGTATTCCCGAGGAAAAAGGCTCGGGCAACGAAGGCACGGGCGGATCGGGCGGAAGCGGCGTTATTCCCGTCGGCACTACAACCGAAGGGGAAGCCGAAGAGGAAACCGCAAAGCCTATCACGTTTACAAGTGAAAACTACACCTACGACGACGGAGAAGACTTCTTTATTGACGGCAATTTGCTGAAATCGAGAAAGGCAAACAAGAAATGGAGTCGTTACGTTTGGAATAACGAGCCGAATAAGGTTAACGGCGGGTCGGGCTATATAGTGCGCCCGTATTCCTACAACACGACGGACGCTGAAACGCTGAAATCTCACGCTATCGCGGAGCTTAAAAAAATCTGTGATATGGAAATCAACTACGAGATCGACTTGAAGAGGTTGCCCGAGAGCGTTAAGATCGGCGACAGAATCAATATTGTTGATGATGCGGGAGAGATGTACGTTTCAACTCGAATTTTAAAGCTCGAAACGTCCGTCACAAATCGCGAGTATAGCGCGACGCTCGGCGAAAGTCTTATAAAAACGAGCGGAATTTCTCAAAAGGTCGCGGACTTGGCGGCGCAATTCGCGGTAAATACTCAATCGGTGGCGCGTGCTCTGCAAATCGCTAATCAAGCGACAGCGGCAGCGATAGCGGCACAGGGTAAAGCAGATGAAGCGTATGCAAAAGCAACCGCGGCGTTAGGTGGGTCGGATGATTCCGAGGTCGTCGCGGCGTTCGCGTTGCGCTCTGCCGACGAGGCTGAGGAAGATGCAAACGATGCGCTCGAGGCTGTTTACCGCGTTGAGGAGGCTGTCGCGCAAATAGAGATCATCGTCGAGAATGCGAGTACGGCGGCACAAAATGCTGTCGAGGCTTCAGAATTAGCAACCGCAAAAGCCGAGGAGGCGGAGCTTGCGGCTGATGAGGCGGCGGAGTTTGCAAACGAAGCGAAGAGCGCGGCTGCTTCTGCTCAAACCGCGTCGGCGGGAGCTGTGACAAAGGCGGAAGAAGCAATCAGCACGGCGGAGGGTGCGAAAACCACGGCGGAAGGTGCGTCAGTTGTGGCGCAAGCCGCGAAGGCTGATGCGGAGCAAGCAAGGGCTGACGTTGCGGGGCTCGGGGAGACTTTGGAGACCGTCAGAAATACGATGCAGACGGACTATTCGAGGAAAACGGAGCTTACCGAGACGGAAGCGTCTTTAAGGTCTCAAATCTCGCAGAATTCCGCGCAAATAAGCTCTGTTGTCTCTCAGGTTACAGCTATTGACGAAACCGCGAACGACGCAAAGGAAAAGGCAGAGGCGGCGCAAAGCGCGGCAAGCACAGCCGAGGAACAAGCGGAGGAAGCAAAAGCCGAAGCTTTGGCGGCTCAAAATGCCGCAAACTCCGCGGCTCTTGCGGCTTCCAATGCTCAAAGCGAAGCGGACACGGCAAAGGCGGCGGCAGAATCTGCCCGGAGTGTTGCGGATAAAGCGGAAAGCGATCTTGAAGCGGCACGGGCTGACCTTGCGACGGTTTCCGCGAAGGTTGATGCTACGGAGGAAGAAATCGCGGCGGCACAGGAAGCCGTAACCGCGGCGCAGAGTGCGGCACAAACCGCGAAAAGCGGTGCTGACGAGGCGGCAAGAGTGGCGGCTAATGCTCAAAGCGCGGCAAACGAGGCGGTTGCTGATGCGGCAAGTGCTCAAACCGTGGCAAACGAGGCGGTAGAAAAGGCGGATATTGCGCGACAAGTGGCGGACGAAGCGAAGGGAAATGCAACGGCGGCACAGACAAGAGCCGACGAGGCGGCAACGCTCGCGGAGAAGGCACAAAATACGGCGAATACGGCTGTTACGAATGCGGCGACGGCGAAAGCTAAAGCAGATCAGGCGGCAACGGACGCGGCAAATGCGCAAGCTACGGCAGACGCGGCGGGAGTAAAGGCGGCGCAAGCTCAAACAGACCTTAACACGGCAAAGCAAAACCTCGCTGATATTACGTCAAGGGTTGGAGCAACCGAGGAAGAGGTCGAAGCGGCACGAAGTGCTGTTGTAACGGCTCAATCGGCAGCGGATAGGGCGGCAGAGGAAGCCGAAGCCGCGCAAGCTACAGCAAATACGGCAAAGGCAAACGCTACGACGGCACAGAGCGCCGCGGATAATGCGAGACTCGCGGCAGAGAGTGCGCAAAACGCCGCAGAGGAAGCACGGGCGGCGGCGGATAAAGCGCAGTCGGACGTTGATTCTCTCGCGGTGCGTGTAACCGAGGCGGAAACGGATATTTCGCAAACTTCGGAGCAAATCAAGCTTTTGGCGAAAAAAACCGAGGTTGCTGAAATGCTCGGCGGGTATTCCACGAAAACCGAGACGGCGGCGGCTATTGAGCTGAAGGCTGACGAGATCACGTCTTCGGTGAGCGGCACATACGCGACGAGTGAGCGCGTAACGTCGGCGGAGTCGATTATTCAACAGCTTTCAAACTGTATTGCAATGCTCATAACCGACGAAAACGGCGAATCGCTTATGACTCAATCCGGGGACGGTTGGACGTTCTCAATGAAAGAGACGAACGAAGCCGTTTCGGGCTTGATTGATGCGCTCGGAGCATTGCAAACACAAACGGGCGACACCCGCGCAACGGTTGATATATTGCGGCAAGCTGTGAGCGATCACGGCGAGACGCTTGACTACGTCAACGTTACGACATACGAGGGCGAGCCTTGTATTGAGCTTGGAGAAAGCGACAGCGATTTCAAGCTGCTTATAACGAACACCCGCATTATGTTTAAGAGCGGGGCGAACGTTCCGACATACATAAACACTCACGGTCTTGTCACTCAGGATATTGAGGTAAAGGGCGAGATCGTTCAGGGCGGTTACGTAATGTTAAATACATCTGACGGCGGCTGGGGGCTGCTTTGGAAGGGGGAAAATAGTTAATGTCTTGGAATCCGTTTGGTGTCCTCTTGGAAATCTCCGCTTCAGCGGGGACGGTAACAAGAACTTCGGCGACACAATTCACCGTTAAAATAAACGTTTCTTGGGAGACGTACTATTCCGGGGCGCAAACAAATTACGGAATGACGGCATCGTCGGGCGGTGCAAGCGTTACGCTAAATCCCTTCGGCACAAAATCGAGCGGCAAAAGCGGCACACTCACGGGAACGTATTCTATAAGCGGCAACGCATCGGCGGCAAAAACTGTCGCGGTAACGTTCAGAAACTTCAATGACGATAACGGCGACAGCGCGACAAAAACGATCAATTTGAGCGTTACTGTCCCGGCGTGGACTTCCTACACCGTCAGCTATAACGCGAACGGTGGTTCGGGTGCGCCGTCGAGTCAAACGAAATGGAAGGATCAGGCTCTCACTCTTTCAAGCACTAAACCGACGAGGACGGGCTATGCTTTTCAGGGGTGGGCGACCTCCGCAAGCGGGGGCGTTGCTTACGCTTCCGGGGCGAGCTATACGGCGAATGCCGCCGTTACGCTCTATGCCGTTTGGAAGGCTAACACTTACACGGTAAGCTATAACGCAAACGGCGGAAGCGGCGCACCTTCGAGCCAAACAAAGACCTACGGCGCAGCTCTTGCTCTATCGAGCACCAAACCGACGAGAACAAACTACACCTTTAAGGGTTGGGGAACGTCGGCAAGTGCGACGACGGTTTCATACGCTCCGGGGGCGAGCTATACGGCAAATTCGGCGGTCACACTTTATGCTATTTGGGAGCTTGCATATAGCAAGCCGCGAATTACTAATTTTTCGGTAAAGCGTTGTGATTCGGGCGGCACGGTTAAAGAGGACGGCACTTATGCGCTCGTTTCTTTCGATTGGGCTTGCGATGCGGACATTTCGGGGCTTTTGATCGAGTGGAAGCTGTCAACCGATGAGGCGTTTTCTTCAAGCAAGACGATCACGGCGACGGGAAAGAGCGGAGCTGTCGGGCAAGCGGTCGGCGGTGCTTTTCTTGTTACATCGTCCTATACGATTCGGGCAACCGTTACAGATTCCGGGGGCTCGGCGATAGATACAAGAACGCTCAACAGCCTATCATTTACGATGCACGGCAAGCCGGGCGGCGACGGCGTGGCATTCGGTAAAACTGCCGAATTCGGCGCGGACGTTTCGCTCGGCGGTGCGGGTGTTGCGGAATTTGCTTTCGACGGCAAATTCAATCATCCGGTTTACGGCAAAGCTCTCGGTATGGATAGGTTGCCGGAAATCCCCGAAAACAGCGATTTGAACGATTACAAGGAAACGGGATGCTATGCGGTTTACAGTAATGCAGCCGCGGCTACGATTGCAAATATTCCGTTAGATCGAGCCGGGCGGCTTGAAGTATGGTCGGCAACCGGCGAGGGCTTACGGGCTGAACAATGGTCGTATTTGCGACAGAGGTTCATTCCCTATAATAGGACAAATGCTGTATGGGAAAGAGAGATCACGCGCGACGCAAACAACGTTTGGCACTATTATGATTGGTGGCGAAGCAGCTTGACTCCCGAAGCCTCGGAGAAAATCTATTCAAAGGCGGCTATAACCGTTTCACTTACTGCGGCGGTAACGTTGGGCGCTGTGAACACCTATACACCTATTCCGTTTAATAATACCGTCGTTACAACGAGCGAGCGGTTGAAGCTTCAAGACGGCGCGGTTCTCGTTGGCTCGAATATTGAGTATGTGAGGGTAAGCGCGCAAATCTTGATAAAAAGCGGAAGCACAGCGGGAAATCGACACGTTCGAATTCAAAAGGTGTCGGGCAGTACAGTAACAAGTCACGCGTGGAATTGCACACCCGCCGCGGCTTCAGCTAATGCGATATATCCGTTTTCGTCGATCATCGTTCCGGTCAAAGAGGGTGATTTAATAAGAATCGTTTATTACACCGGAGACGCGAACGATCAGAAGGTCAGTGGATCATCGGGTAACGGTTGGCAGTCTTATTTGACCGTCGAGGAATTCTAACGGAAAGGAGTTTGACAAAATGGATTTAGTACACGAGGAGCGTCTTTCCAAAGTGGAAGAACGCGCGAAGTCTAATTCTCACAGAATCGAAGATATTGAGAAGCGACAGGATAACATCGAGGCGCTTGCAATGTCTGTTTCGGCACTCGCAGAGCGCGAAAAGCACGTTGAAGATGATGTAAAAGAAATCAAAAGCGACGTTAAGAGCTTAACCGGCAAACCGGCGCAACGGTGGGAAAACCTTATAACTCAGGTTATAACAATTATTGTCGCCGCCGTTGTCGGTTTTCTTTTGGCAAAAATCGGACTGTAAAGAGAGGTTTATAAAATGGTATTATATGATGCTATGATCGAATGCTTGACGGCACAATATACCACGGTTGACAATGCCGGGGATTTTGCCGTAAAGCGAGAAGGAAACAAACTCAAAATTTTCTTTGAGTGGTCGGACGGGCGCGAGGATTGGCGAAACAATTTTCGATTCCTTGCTATCCCTTGCAAGCCTTATAAAAATATGCCGCTGGTGTGGTTCTGTCACCGCGGCTTTTTAAAGGTTTGGAAATCCGTTGAGCCGTATTTAAAGTCTCATATCATAAATCCCGAGATCGAAAAAATTGAGGTCGTCGGATATTCGCACGGCGCGGCTGTTGCTTTGCTCTGTTATGAGTATTGCAAATATAACCGCCCCGATTGCGTGATTGAGGGCGCGGGCTTCGGTGCTCCCCGCGTATTTTGGGGCAAAGTTCCCGAAGTGGTAAAGGAGCGTTGCAAGGGCTTTAAGGTTGTGAGGTACGGGCGCGATGTTGTTACGCACGTTCCCCCGGCTATATTCGGATTCAAGCATATTTCCGAGGTTATGGAGATAGGCGAGAGCGTGGGGCTTGTCGCAGATCACTACGCGGAAATGTATCTTGATGCGCTCAAAAAGTAAATAGCGAAAAGGCAGTCTCTCGGGACTGCCTTTTTTCATTTTTTAGCGCAAAAATGAAATATTTGCAGAAAAGATTATCAGTATAGTGACAATATTTTCGGTAAAGATTGATTTTTTCATTTCAGAAGTGAAAAAAGAAATGAAATTTAACTTCTTCGGAAAGGACAGATGAAAAATGACTATTAAAGCATATTCAAAAGCGAAGGACGGAGACAAAAAGCTAACAGCAAATTTTAAGGTGCGAGAGTTCGCCTGTACCGACGGCAGCGATCCTATATTCATTGATTCGGAGCTCGTGAACGTATTGCAGAAAATCAGGGCGCATTTTGGGAAAGCCGTAACGATCACGTCAGCTTATAGAACGCCAGGGAGAAATAAGGCGGTAGGGGGCGAGACATATTCTCAACACCAATACGGACGCGCGGCTGATATTAAAGTTAAGGGAGTGAGCCCTGAGAAGGTTGCGGCGTATGCTGAAACGCTATTAAAAAACCGTGGCGGAATTGGCACATATAGCACGTTCACGCATATTGACGTTAGAAGCGTTAAAGCGCGGTGGAAAGGATAAGCACCACGGGGCGTAAATTGTTTTTAGGGGTAAGTAATAGGGTAAAAAATAAAGCCCCGTATAAGCGAAATTTGGGGCATTAGAAAAGGCGGGAAAATCCCGCCTTTTTTATTTATCCATATATTGACATTTCCGCCTTGCTGTGTTATAATAGAGGGCGGCAGAGGTAAGGCTCTCTGCGCGCCCTTGTTTGGGTGGGGTAGGGTAGTGTCTCTTCGCGGGGGAACTACCCTTTTGCTTTTCTATCTTAGACTCTCGGACGATTTCAGCGGCTTGTTCGGGGGTCTTTGCTTCATTCTCGATGCGCTTTGCTACGGTGCTTTCAGTTCAGTCTACAAACGTCTTTCTTGCGCTATCCCATACGCCGAAATATTCGCCGTTTACGCTTACTACGATGCGGTCAAGGTCTGCAACAGGGCGAAGCGTTATTCTGCCGTGTACGCCTAAAATTTCAAGTGCTGATTTGATTTCATTGATTGAGTTTTTCATATAGTTCCTCTTTCGTAATAATGTCATTGATATACAATTCAAGAAGCGTCTCTACATATACGGTTTTCTTTTCCTTGTATTCGTCTTCCGTGATCTCGCCGTTTAATAGTTTTTGTTCTAAATGTCCGAGTGCGTTCACGCCGTTTCACCTTCCTTTTTGCCGATGATCTGAATTCCGTAAGATTTGCGCTTTTCCGTTCCTCTTTGTCCGAAATCTCCGTAATACTGATCAATTGCGTTTTGGGCGCAGTAATGGCTTGTATATATATTTTCGTCGCCCGGTACTGTGATTTCCCAGCCTTTGGGAGTTCCCCAAATCATAAATTTACGGTATCTTATAGGCTTATATTCTTTAGGCTTGTTGCTGTCTTTCCATACTACCCGCATAAAGGATCACCGCCTTTTTTACCGATGATTTTTATTCCGTGTGCTTGTCTGCCGGGTGAAGCCTTGCGAGTTTTGCCGCCGAGCATCTTGTCTACGGCGTTATGCGCCATTTCTGCGGAATAATAAACGTTATCATCGCCGGGAACGTCTGTAACCCACCCGTTCAGCTCTCTTTTGATAGTGTGGTTTCGGTAGCAGTATGTTTTATACGTTCGGCTGTCTTTCCAAACTATACGCATTATATCAATCCTTTCTGTTTTAGATTGATATATATCATTATGGCGCTATAAATGTAGCGCAATGATGATATATATCGGTGGCAAAGAGTATTCCTGAAGGTTATTTCAGGAATACGTCTAAGATGAATTCGTCGTCGTTTTCGCGGCTGTATTCGATTCTATCAATGATCTGTTTGAGATATTCGTTTTTGACCTCTGCGTCGAGGTCGTCGTCGAGAAGGGCGTTGAGTGCGTCGGATAGGTAGAGGATTTTTTCCTCGTATTCTTCCTTCTCGGGTATTGAGATTTCAAGCTCTGCCATTTGCTTTTGCAGAGCTTCGAGCGTTGCGTTGTGCTTTGCTTTACGCTCTACAAATTCGTTTGCTGTGTAGATGCCTTCTTCGTAATCGTCGAAGGCTTTTGCAAGCTTCTTTTTTACTGCGTTTGCTTTTCTCTGTAAGGCTTCCATTTGTTCGAGGATCGTGTTTTCGTCCACGTCGGGCAGATTATCAATCTTGTTTTCGAAATCCTCTATATAGAGCTTTAAGGAATGCGCGACGGCTTTAATTACGTCGGATGCAACGGCGGACTTTACTTTGCATTTTGCAGATTGCCGATGCAAATAGCGAGGGGCAACCGTCGGCTTATTTTTGTAAGCTTGGTGAACCATTGTATGCCCGCAGTTTTTGCAACGGAAGAACCCGGCGAGGGGATTCTGTAATTTCAGATCCGCTTTTGTTCTGTCAGATTGAAAGCGTGAAGAAGCTGCTTTGAATGTCTCTTCGTCTACAAGCGCATAATTCTTATGCTTTCCGTCGTACTCCATATATTTTTCTGTATGATTGGAGCGGGGGCGGCTTGTTACAAGTTCGCCGTTTTTCATCGTTTTAACTTGCATTCTGTCGTTCCATTTGACCTTTCCCATATACGTCGGATTTGTTAAAATGGTTTTAACGGTTGCGCCCGACCATTCCGCGCTGCCGGAATAGGTAGGAACACCCATAGCGTCGAGCCTTTCAGCGATCTTTCTTGCTGAGAGGTTTTCTTTTGTAAACCATTCATAAATTTTTTTGACGATTGGGGCTTCGTCCTCGTTTGGAAGAAGGGTGCGCGCTGTTTTTGTTTTTAAAATATCGTACCCATAAGGGCGGTAGCTTCCCATATAGTCACCTTCAACAACGGCTTGTTCGCGTCCTCTGTCCATACGGCGTTTTATCATTTTGTACTCACGGCGGGACATAAACAGCTCGAATTCCATATATTCCTCGTCGTCGTGGTTATGCGCAATGTCGTATGTTTTTGTGGGTGTGATTACAAGAACGCCGTTGTTGCGGTTCGCGTATTTCAAACAGTCCATAATGGTCTGTGCGTCGCGCTGACTTCCGCGTGAAAGTCTTGTAACTTCTACGATGAGGATTCCGCGATATTTCCCCGCGTAGCAGTCCTCGATCAGACGCTTGATTGCGGGGCGGTCTTCGATGCTTTCTGCGCCCGATACGATTTCTTGATAGATTTCTCCGATGTAAAAGCCTTTCCTTGCGGCAAGCTCCGTAAGGATTTTTTTGTGCCTTGCAAGTGTTTCACCTTCGCCGAGTTTTTCGGCTTCCAAATCCGCTCGGCTTTTTCTTAAATAGATCGCGTACACGTCTAATTTTAAGGCGGTATCGACAGCGTTGTTCATCTCAAATACTGTCATTTTCTCACTCTCCCTTTTGTGTTTGTCTTGGTGCGGCATACTTTGCGGCATCACCTCCTTTAATTATGAAATTATCATACTACATTTTTTGAGAAACGCGGTATTGTTCGGCTTCCGGCAAATCAATAAATTCAGCGGTTTTGTCATAGTTCGCTTTGACAACGGCTTTGATCTCGTCAAGCGTGACGTTGAAGAATTCGCGGCGTATGTTTACTTTGTTTAACCTTCTATTTTCGAAGGCGTGATGTAAGGCGTTTTCCAAGCCCGGGGCATCCTCGGAAAAGATCATAGCGTGAACGTCAAAGTCGAAGGGGACGGAAGCGTCGCCGAGTTCGTCAATTCGCTCTTGCGGATCTAATCGTCTTGTCATACCGATTTTATAAACGTTTTCACCGAATGCGCCGATATTGGAAATAACGTAGACGTAGCCCGCGCGTTTGTTTGCTTCTCTGTAATCAATATCTTTTAGGGACTTTTCCGTTTCGGCTAAATTGCTTTCAAGCTCTGCCTTGCGGGATAAAAGCTCTTGATTTTCGGGCTGATCTGCAAGCTGCTTGTTGATTTTTTCAAGAGCATTCATATAATGGTTTTGTTCTTTTTCTATGCTTCGGCGTTCGGCTTCGATCTCTTTTAGGAGCTTTGCTTCTTCGCGCATTTGCGCCTTTAGCTCGCGTTGTTCTTCTTTTTCCTTTTGCTTCATTTGCTGATACTCAAAGGCAAGGGTAAGCTCTTTAATCTTCAATTTATAATATTGTGGGGTGATAGCAATTCCCATCATTTCGCCGAGCTTCGAGATCGCTTCCTCGGAGCTTTTAATTCTTTTTTTGGAAGCTTCGAAATTACTGTATTTAACTTTGTTTATAGTTTCGTCGCATTCGCCGTTGAAAGCGCGAAGGAGTAATTTTCGCATATTATTAACCATTGTTTTACCCTGCGACGCGCTGCCGTTGACAGTCCAATTCGTGAAGCCGGTTGCCGCTGTTTTTGCGGTTATCATTTCCTTTTGCTTTTTGCGAATTGCGTCAAGCTCTGTTTTGTATTCCTCGGAGTTTACAAATTCATATTGCGGCTTGTAAAAACCGAAGGATTGAAGGAGGGCGGCTTCGTCGGTTTCAACGATCTCGGCTTTTTTCTTTTGCAGCTCTGTTTCCAACGTTTGAAGCTGTTGAGTGCGAGCGTTTATGTCATTTGCTAACGTTTGTACTTTTGAACGAAGTTGCGGTAATCTTTCTTTTAATTGTATTTCTTCCTTTTGTTCGGGGCTTAAAGCCGCGCGCAAAGAATTTAAAACGTATTGCTGACAGTCAGGGCACATTCCTTCAATATTTGTTTTTAAAAACAAGCCGCTTTTTCCGCATTTTGTACATCTTGCCATAGTGCTTTTTACCTTTCTTATATAAACGAATTTATTCCACGGGCTTAATTTTTGTAAAGTACTTTACAAGGGCGAGAAGTTCGTCCTTGTGTTGTGATTCTTTGCGGGCGAGTTCGTCCTTTAGACCCTGTATTTCGGTTTCGAGGGAGATGTTTCTTGCTTTTAGGGCTTCGTTCTCGGCGAGAACGTTGTCCTTCTCGGTTTCGACAGCCTCGGCGGTTTCTTGAACCTCGGCGAGGGTTTCCTTTACTTCGACGAGGGTTTCTGTTGCGACTACGACATTTGTGTCAGCGAATAGCTCTTGCGGAGTGAGCCCGACAGCCGCGCCAAGCTCGATTATGGTATCAATGCGCGGGTTTGGTGTTTCTCCGCTTAAAATTCTTATGATCGTGCGCTCCGGTAGGTGTCCGCGAGTTCGCTCTGACATCATTTTTGGCGTGATGTTTTGCGCCTTTTTTGCTTCAATAATGCGTTCGTTCCACATTTCTTTAACCTTTCTATGACAAAGATGTCTGCAAAATGACATTTTTGTCTGTTTTTTTATGACATATTTGGGTATAAAAATACCAAATTTGGATATTGATATTACAAATTTGCCGGATTATAATTTGTTCAGAATTGTAAGACAACTTCGAGAGCTG
>UZAT01170107.1_pt1 | contig 33991 bp, 47 predicted proteins | sample 2160861 | NCBI WGS metagenome assembly UZAT01 (sample SAMEA5138306, study PRJEB28736) | viral metagenome | reverse complement strand
GGAAAACAGCCCATTTCGTTGCCAATGCAACAAAAATACACACAAGGATGTGGAGAAAATGACAACGCCCAGGCGTAACGAATAGAAAAGGCATGGCCGGGAGCATCCCGGTCTTTTGTGCGTTCGATAAGATTGTTCCCCTGGAGGAACTAAAGCCGAATCCGAAGAACCCGAACCGACACCCGGAAGACCAAGTGGAGCTCCTGGCGAAGGTGATCGAGGCCCAGGGATGGCGGCAGCCGGTGAAGGTTTCGACCCGGTCCGGCCTGATCGTCAGCGGCCACGGGAGATACCAGGCGGCGGTGCTGCTCGGCTGTCCTGTTCCGGTGGACTTCCAGGACTACCCCGGCGAAGCGGAGGAGCTGGCCGACCTGCTGGCTGATAACCGCATAGCAGAGCTGGCCGAAATGGACGACAAGATGCTCGCGGAGTTGTTCGCGGTCATCGACGAGTCCGATCTGTCTGCTGACATCACAGGGTATGTGGACGATGCGGCTCTGGCCTTGGTGGATGCAATCGACGGCGACCTTGAGATCGTCGGAGAAGTCCCATTCACAGAGGTTTTACGGGAGGAGCACAACTACATTGTTCTGTACTTCGACAACGAGGTCGACTGGCTCCAGGCGGAGAGCATCTTCCCTATGGAAACTGTGCGGGCTTTGTCCACAAGGACTGACGGGAAAGTGTCTGAGAACATGGAGCGCCGCGGCGTAGGCCGTGTGATAAGAGGCGCGGACGCATTGGAGGCGATACGCTGTGTTTATCAGTGTGAACTGCCCGAGCTATAAGCGCCCGAAGGTTGAAACCCTGGACTATCTTCCGTTCTGCAAAGTGTGGGTCTGTGAGACCGAGTCCGAGGCCTACCGGGAAGCGAACCCAGGCTTTGAGGACAACATCATTCCTTGCAAGAAAGGGATACAAGGGAACCTGTGCCGGATCCGAAACCACATCCTCGACACCGAGTTCCAAAACGGGGCAGATGTGGTCCTGATCATCGACGATGACCTGAAACGTCTGGCCTATTACGAGAACGACCCAGGCGAGAGATTCGGGTACAAGAAGAACAACGTCGAGCCTGACGAGTTCCTGGCTTTCATCGAAGAATACAGCCGGCTTTGTGCTGGCTTTGGCTTTAAGTATTGGGGCGTAAACTGCAACATGGATGCTCTGTCCTATCAGCAGTTCACGCCCTTTTCTACAACGGCGTATATCGGCGGTCCGTTCCAGTGCTTCCTGCGTGGGAATGAGTGCCGGTACGACGAGGCCCTTCCCTTGAAGGAGGACTACGACATGACCTTGCAGAACTGCAACCGGTACCGGGGCTGTCTGCGGGTCAACAAGTATCACTACATCGTCAAGCAGGCGGAACAGGCCGGAGGCTGTGCCACCTATCGAAACTATGCCAGGGAGGAGCAGCAGCTCAACGCCCTCCGTCAAAAGTGGGGCAGTCGTATCGTGAAGATCGACCGGAGCAACAAGGGAAAGACCAAGAAGGAAAAGGCAAACTTCGACTTCAATCCGATCATAAAAGTGCCGATCAAGGGCGTGTAACAGAAAGGAGGCGGGAGGCATGGCTGACAATCAGAATCTGCAGCCGACAGCGGTCATAGCAAAGATTTTCGGCGTGTCCACCCGCCGCGTGGAACAGCTCAAAACAGAGGGCATTATCCAGGGGCATGGCAAGCCGACCAAGTATGATCTGCTGCCGACGATCCAGGCATACATCAGGTTTCTTTCTGACAAGGCCCACGGCCGGGAACGGAAGGAGGCCATGGAGGGTCTGGAGCGGGACAAGCTCGACGCCGAGGCCAGAATCAAAAAGGCAAAAGCTGAGTCTGCCGAGCTGGAGCTCAAGGAGTTAAAAGGCCAACTGCATAAAGCCGAGGACGTGGAAGCCATCACAACGGACCACGTCCTTTTTTTGCGCTCCATGCTCATGGCTATGCCCGGTAAGCTGGCCGTGGACTGTGCCGCCTGCAAGACGGCGGCGGAAGCTGCCGACAGGATCAGGCGCGAGGTCTATTACATCCTGGACAACCTGACCGAATACCGATACGACCCGGAGGAATACAAGAAGCGAGTCCGGGAGCGGAGAGGATGGGAAGGCAATGAACGAGACGACGAATAAGCGGCGCCGCCTGCGGGCTGTCGACCGTACATTCTCAAAGTCGTTCTCGAACTACAAGCCACCAGAGGATCTGACAGTCAGCCAATGGGCTGAGAAATACAGAGTCCTTTCCAGAGAGTCCAGCGCCGAGGCTGGCCCTTGGAACAATGCCCGGACGCCTTACCTGGTGGAGATCATGGACGCATTCACCGACTCCCGGGTATCTCACCTGACGATGGTGGCGTCCTCCCAGGTCGGTAAGTCTGAGATCGAGCTCAACATCATCGGTTATATCATCGACCAGGATCCCGGCTCCATCCTGTACATCCAGCCAAACCTGGACGACGCGAAGAAGTTCTCCAAGCTCCGTATCGCTCCCATGCTGCGGGATAGCCCCCGCCTGCGGGGTAAGGTTTCGGAGATCAAGAGCCGCGACGCAGGAAACACGACTCTGCAGAAGTCTTTCCCTGGCGGCATGCTGACCATCGTCGGCTCCAACAGCCCGTCGGCCCTGGCATCTACTCCGGCCCGATACATCATTGGTGACGAGCGAGACAGGTGGGCCTTATCGGCAGGTACCGAGGGTGACCCCTGGAAGCTCGCGGAGGCCAGAACGACGACGTTCTATAACGCAAAAAAGGTGGACGTATCAACGCCCACCGACAAGGAGACCAGCCCCATCGCCAAGTCTTTCTTCGATGGGACACAGGAGAAATGGTGCAGGAAATGTCCCCACTGTGGGGGATGGCATGACATTGTTTTTGACGACATCAAGTTCGATTTTGAGGTCGTAAAGGCCGGCAAGAAGAAAGACTATATCGTCAAGTCCGTGTCCTGGTGCTGCCCGTCCTGTGGCTGTCTTTCCTCTGAGGAAGAAGTGCGGAACCAACCGGCCCGATGGATCGCGGATAATCCGGCGGCAATAGCCAAGGGTCACCGGTCTTTCTGGCTCAATGCGTTCTCTTCTCCCTGGACTCCGTGGTCAAAGATTGTCTATGCCTTTCTGGAGGCGAAGAACGACCCGCAGAAGCTCAAAGTCGTTTATAACACACAGCTCGGCCAGTTATGGGAGGACCGTGGCGACCTGGAGGACGAGGACACCTACCTCGGCCGCCGGGAGGACTACGGAACCCGGGAGGATGGATCCCCCGTGGACCTGCCAGAGGGCGTCCTGGTGCTCACCTGTGGCGTCGATACTCAGGACGACCGCTTGGAGTATGAGGTCGTGGGCTGGGGCCATTACGGCGAAAGCTGGGGCATCAAGAAGGGCGTTATCATGGGTGACCCGAACGACGAGGGGCCATGGCTCCGCCTGGACGATGTGGTCTCCCACGTTTACCGGTTCGCTGATGGTCGGGGCCTGACGGTCTCCATGACTTGTGTGGACTCCGGCGGTCATAAGACACAGAGCGTGTACCGGCATTGCCGGGCCCGCCTGCAGCGCCGAGTATTCGCCATCAAGGGCGTGGGTGGTGACGGTGTCCCGTATACCAAGCCGCCGTCCAAGGTCAAGATCGTGGTCAATGGCAAGGCCATCGGGCAAACGTGGCTTTACTCCCTGGGTGTCGATGCTGGCAAGGCGGACATATTCGGGGCATTGAAGGTCCACGAACCTGGGCCGAAATACTGCCATTTCCCGAAGGGGAGCGACCGAGGCTATGACATGGCTTTTTTCAATGGCCTGCTGTCCGAAAAGCTGGTTATGAAAACCGAGCGAGGACGGACCCGCTGGGCATGGGAGAAGCTGCCCGGCCATGAACGAAACGAGGCTCTGGACTGCCGCAACTATGCGCAGGCGGCCCTCCGTATTCTGGACCCGGACATGGACGCCATCGAGCAGCGGCTCCGTAATACCACGGGGACAACGGCGACGGCAAAGAAACAGACCACCAGACGGCGAGGCGCGACCAAGCGCAGAACGTCCGCCGGTGACGATTGGTAAGGAGGAACACCATGGCAAACGCAAAAGACCTGAAAATCCGGCTGGACTTCCACAAGGAAGCGGCCCAAAAGCTGCGGGAGGCATATCTCGCCCTGGCTGACGGTGGAGTCCAGAGCTACAGCATCGGCAGCCGGTCTCTCACCAAGTTTGACCTGGAGAAGATCTCCGGGGAGATCAAATCCCACGAGAAAGCAATCGACAGCCTGGAGGCTCAGATGGCAGGCGGCAAGCGTCGCAAGGCCGTGGGAGTCGTTTTCCGCGACTGGTAAAACTCAACATCGGTTATTAGCCCCGGGGACAGAGCGGGGCTTTTAACATATCCGGGTACAGGGTGGGGGTTTCTTTCTCCTTTCCCTCACCCGGCCCATAAACGAAGAAAGGAGGAAGCAATGGAAAAACGAAACACACCTAAAAGTGTGACTCATTCCCGGATCCTGAACAAAGGATACTCTCACGCCGGAGCGAGTCACACTAAGAAAGCCCTTAAAGGCTTCAAAGTGTCCAGCGGTGCTCCGTCCGAGGATATCGACGCGAACAACTACACCCTGAGACAGCGGGCTCGGATGCTCTACATGGGAGCACCCATCGCCACCGGTGCACTCAAGCGACAGCGGACCAACATCGTGGGCTCCGGGCTTTGGCTGAAATCCACCATCGACCGGGATGTCCTGGGGATGACCAAGGAGCAGGCGGAAGCGTGGCAGCGCAAGGTCCAGGCTGAGTTCGCTCTTTGGGCAGAACGCAAGCAGACCTGTGACGCCACCGGCCTGAACAACTTCTATGGGATGCAGCAGCTTGCGGCCCTGGCCTGGCCCATGTCCGGTGACGTGTTCGCCATCGTCAAGCGGGGCAAGGTGACTGATCTGGCACCGTATTCCCTCCGTCTGCATCTGATCGAGGCGGACCGGGTGCGGACACCCATAGAGAGCGGGAACCTCCTGGCGGCCAACCTGACCAGGGGAAAGAACGCAAAGAACGGGAACACCATTTACGATGGCGTAGAGGTCAACGGGGACGGGGCTGTCGTGGCCTATCACATTGCCAACACATACCCCTACCAGTACGACGGCACTCCCACAGAGTTCGTCCGGGTGGAGGCTTACGGCAAGGATACGGGGCTCCCCAACGTCCTGCACATCATGGACAGCGAGCGCCCCGAGCAGTACCGAGGCGTTCCTTATCTGGCCCAGGTCATCGAACCTCTGTTACAGCTCCGGCGGTATACCGAGGCGGAGATTTCCTCTGCTGTCATCCAGGCGTTCCTGGCTGCCTTTGTCACCACGGAGGCGGGCGCTGACGACATCCCCTTCAACGAAGTGGGAGGAGGTAGCCCCGACGGTATCGTAGGCACTGGCGTCCAGGATCTCGACGAGGTCAGCAAGGATGCCAATGAGTACGAGATGGGCCCCGGCACCATGTACGTCATGGAGCCAGGCGAAAGTGTAACCACCATGGCTCCGTCTCATCCGAATTCCGGTTTTGATAAGTTCGTTCGAGCCATGGCAGAACAGGTGGGCGCGGCACTGGAGATCCCCGCAGACCTCCTTATGATGTCCTTCAATGCGTCCTATTCCGCGTCTCGTGCGGCTCTGCTGGAAGCCTGGAAGGGCTTCAAGATGCGCCGGGAATGGCTGGCGGACTCTTTCTGTCGGCCCGTCTACGAAATCTGGCTGACCGAGGCCGTGGCCCGTGGTCGTATCTCTGCCCCTGGTTTCCTGACTGATCCCCTGATTCGCCAGGCGTATCTCGGGAGCGAGTGGATCGGTCCTGCACAGGGCACTCTGAACCCCGTCCAGGAAGTCCAGGCGGAAGTCACCGCCGTGGAGAATGGCTTCACCACCAGAGAGGCTGTGGCTGTGAAGCTGAACGGCTCCGAGTATGCCCGAAACGTGGATAAGCTCACCACGGAAAACGAGCTTCTGAGGGCTGCCAATGGCGGCATAGCACCGGCCGCGCCGGTCGCACCCAAAACAGAAGGACAGGAGGGAAACCCCGATGACTAAAATGATCCCGTTCAAGAAGCCCTACACCATCAACATGGTGGGGCTCAACGACGCAGAAATTAACCTCTACGGTGAGGTCGTGGACGAGCATCCCGTGGATTGGTGGACCGGCGAGCCCATCCCCGGCAACTTTATCGCGCTGGACGACTTCCTGCGTGATCTGGATGACCTGGGGACCAAGGACAACATCACCGTCCACATCAACAGCGTGGGCGGCAGCCTCTACGCGGGCCTGGCTATCTATAACCGCCTGCGGGCTCTGTCCGCCAATATCACCACCATCAACGACGCCCTGGCTGCCTCTGCGGCCAGCATCATTTTCATGGCGGGCAATACCCGCAAGGTCAACGCTGGCAGTAGCCTCATGATTCATGGGGCGGCCAGCTTTTTATATGGCTATTTCCAGGTCCCGGACCTGAAAGACGCCATCAAAATGCTGGAGAACGCCAACAAGACCGCCGTCGCCGCCTACGCCCAGGCAACCGGGAAGGACTCGGCTTCCATCAAGACGATGGTGGACCGTGAAACCTGGATGACCGGCCAGGAGGCCGTCGACGCCGGTTTCGCCGACGAGGTCATCGACGGGGAGATCGAGGTCAACATGAGCCTGAGCTCTGACAAGCGTTTCATCGTCTCGAATGGCGTCGCAATGTCCACCCGTGGCATGTCCGCATTCCCCGCGGCTGCCGCAGTAATGACCCAGGAGCAGACCGCCGCAATGTTCGGCGGAGCTTCTTCTAAGCCTAGTGCATCCCCGGCAACAGAGCCGGTCAATGCAAATAAAAACGCAGGAGGTAAGAACATGGAACCCATCACCAACATGGAGGAGCTTCGCAAGGCTTATCCCGACCTGGCGAACCAGATCGAGGCAGAAGCTAAGGACTCCGCACGCACCGAGGGCATCGAGGCTGAGCGTGCCCGTATCCAGGGCATTGAAGCCATCGAGAATGCCATCGGCGACAAGGAACTGGTCAAGGCCGCCAAGTATGGCGAGAATCCTATGACCGCAGATCAGCTGGCCTTTAAGGCTCTGGCGGCTCAGGCAGCCATCGGCGCAACCGTCGTCAAGAACCTGGAGGACGATGCTGCCAACTCTGGCGCGGCTGGTGTCTCCGCCAATCCCACCGGCGGCGATCCCAAGGCAGAAGAGCAGGAAGCGGAAGCGAACGCAATCAACATGATCGCGAGCGCCTTCCCCAAGAACAAGAAGGAGGGCTAAATCATGGCTAACTACTACGAGACTCTGGGCGAGCTGGGCTTCGACAACATCGAGAACAGCGCAGGCACCATCCCTGTCATCACCGGTCTGCGCACCATCCTGGCCGGTCAGGGCATCCTCAAGCGCGGTACTGCGCTGGGCGTCAATGCTGACGGCAAGATGGTCGTCCTGGGCACTTCCGGTGGTACCGCAAACTGCATCCTGGCAGCCGACGTGGACACTTCCGCAGGCGACGCCAATGCTCTGGTCTACCTGTCCGGTCACTTCAATGGCAATAAGCTGACCGTGGCAAAGAGCTACACCATCACTTCCGCAGACATCGAGGAGTTCCGCAAGGCGGGCATCTACCTCGAAAATGCAATGTAAGGAGGGCTAAAACATGGCATTCGATATTTACAACACCAAAACCATGCTGGCTGCCATCACTCAGATGGAGCCCGCACACTCTTTCCTGCTGAACCGCTATTTCCCTACCAGCGCAGCAGACCTGTTCCCCACTGACGAGGTCCTGGTGGAATGGAAGGACGGCTCCACCCGGGCAATGGCTCCCGTGGTCATCAACGGCCATGACGGCATCACCGTCGGTCGTAACGGCTACAAGACTTTCCGCATGGAGCCTCCTCTGGTCGCTCCTAAGCGTCACCTGTCCGAGGATGACCTGCGCAAGAAGGGCTTCGGCGAGAATGTTTTCTCCAACATGACCCCTGCACAGCGTCAGGCACAGCTCCTGGGCCAGGATCTCCACGAGCTGGATGTCATGCACACCAACCGCGAGGAGTTCATCGCCTCCAAGTGCATGTTCGACAACGGCTACACTCTGCGCCAGTGGGCGGATGATTTTGGCGGCGATAAGTTCGAGGAGTACGTCATGAAGTTCTACTCCGAGAGCGCCAACCCTGCTGTCTATACTCCCGGCGTGAAGTGGGACGGTTCCACTTCCGACAAGCTGGCTGACCTGCTCGCCATGGTCAAGATGCTGACCCGTAACGGCAACCAGGCCACCGACGTCCTGCTGGGCGCTGATGCTGCCGACGCCATCATGAACGACGAGGTCATCAAGAAGCTGCTGGACATCAACCGCTACGACATCGGCCAGATCGCTCCTCAGCTGATGCAGGACGGTGCGGCTCTGCTGGGCATCCTGAACGTCCGCGGCCACCGTCTGAACCTGATCACCTACGATGGCACCTATGAGGACGAGGAGACCGGCAACGTGGTCGAGTATGTGCCTGCAAAGAGCATCTGCGTCACCGCTCCCGGTGCTGGCCGTACTCTGTATGGCTGCGTCACCCAGACCGAGCAGTCCGACGGTGCGTTCCACTCCTACATGGGCCGCCGCGTGCCTCGTTACTGGTCCGACAAGAAGGGCCGCGAGCTGCGCCTGGCATCCAAGCCCCTGCTGATCCCTCGTCGTAAGAATCCCTTCATTTCCGCAGAAGTCCTGTAAGGGAATGAGAAAGGAGAAACGGCATGATTAAGATCGTTTGTGGCGTGTACGGCCACTATATCGACGGTAAGGTCGTTGCCAAGGACAAGAATTCTGAGCCCTTCGCTCTGTCTCCTGAGAAGGAGGCAGAGCTGGTGGCAAAGAAGGTCGCTGTCTATGTGGACGAGCCTGTCGAGGCTGAGGACAACGCCGAAGCCGTGGCCCCCATCGGCTTCGACGAGATCCCCGACGATGTCATCCCCATCCCTGAGTACAGCATCAACATGAAGGCGGCGGAGCTGCGCGAGATCGGCAAGCTCTGCGGCCTGGAGTTCGAGGCAGGCATGACCAAGGCTCAGATGGTCGCCGCCCTGGACCAGCACATCGAGGAGAACACCGTGGACGGTGACGAGGAAGAAGACGAGGAGGATGCTCCTACCTTCGACCCCACCGACGCGGTGGTGAACTGATGGGCTTCAAGGCTATGGTGGCGGCTGATCGCTCCAAGATTTTCCTCGCCGAGGAATTCTTCGGAACGCTTGCCACCGTGGATGGGAAGAAGATCCCCGTCGTCATCGACAACGACCAGCTGAAAAACCGGCAGGGAGGGCAGGAACTCGCAATCGCAGACAGCATGACTCTGCTCTATGCGAGTACGGAGGACCTGCCCAAGAACCTGGCCCCTGGCAAGAATCTGAACATCAACGGCCGCGAGTGTCTGATTGATGATTACAGCGAGGCCGAGGGCCTGTCTACGGTTATTCTGCGCGAGGCCGTTGTCGTGTAAGGAGGGAACCGGATGGCAGTCGTTTACATTCTGGATAGCGTGACGGAGTGGGTGCGAGAAAACATCTGCTCCAAGATCAAACTCAAAGCCCCACCTATGAACGAAACGGACCCCACGGATGAAGGGTACGAATACCAGCTTGTGACGCCTGCCGCGTTCCCGCTGTATGTTCCGGCCAGCGATAAGCTCCCGCCGGGTATTCTGTCCCCGATTCCGTCCGTTTGCGTGCGCTTCCTGGAGGGAGCGGAGAGCCTGACAAGCAGCAAGGGAACAATCGGGATGCAGTTATGCTTTTCGACCTGGGACCCTGGGCTGCATGGCGAGGACATCCGGCTCCCGAACGGAGAAGGAGGATCCAAGGCCTGGACTGGCGAGGAGGCGGAAGCCTACTTCCAGAGGAGCGGCGGCGGCTGGCGGGACGCCTGGAACTTTGTCGATATTGCCCTTCGGCAGTTAGGAAATAACCTGACTGTCGGAGGGTTTTCTGTTGACAGAAAAGTTCCGGTGAAGTTCGGCCCGCTGACCGACCAAGGGCAGATCGTAGAGGCGTACCCTCTGTGGTTTGCCTGGGTCTCTTTTTCTCTGACCTATGACCTGCGGCGTAATACCGCAGAAATCAACCATTTACTGTAAGGAGGGAAAGCAATGGCAGTTTATAAGCACGGTACTTATGGCGAATTCGCGCCTAGTATCGGTCGTGCTGCAACCAGCTCTGGTACTGTTGCTGTCTACGTCGGCACCGCCCCGGTCAACCTTGTCCGTGGCTTTGCGGATGCCGGCGTGGTCAATGAGCCGGTCTATCTGACCGGTATGTCCGCTGTCCAGCGGAACATGGGCAACTCCGCAGATTGGAGCAAGTTCACTCTGTGCGAGGCGTTCAAGGTCCACTTCGACAACGAAGTCGCCAACGTGGGCCCCATCGTGGCAATCAATGTCCTGAATCCTGAGACTCACAAGAAGGACACCGATACCACTATCCAGCTGACCTTTGCCAACGGCAGAGCAACCATCGACAGCGACACCATCATCCTGGACACTCTGGTCCTGGAGAACAAGGTGGAGGGCGTCGACTTCTCCATCGACTATGACTTCACCAAGGCCCAGGTCATCATTGAGAGCATCGGTGACGTAGACATCACCGGAGCTGTGGCGGCCACCTACAGTGAGATCGACCCTGCGCTCATCACTGCGGCGGACATCGTCGGCGGCGTGACTGCGAACGGCGTATACACCGGTCTGGGCTGTGTGGGTCTGGTCTACACTTCCCTGAACCTGATCACCAACCTGATCGCTGCCCCCGGCTGGAGCCAGGACAAGGACGTCTATTCCGCCCTGGTCAAGGCAGGCATGAAGATCAACGGCCACTGGGACGCCATGGCTGTTGCTGACATTCCTCTGGTGGATGACAGCACCGCCGTTGACACCATCGAAAAGGCTGTCGCCTGGAAAAACGACAACGGCTACAACAGCGAGCGTGCCAAGGTCTGCTGGCCCAAGGCTATCGACACTTCCGACAACGTCTACCACCTGTCCACTCTGTGGGTATGGCGGCAGATGCTGGTGGATGCAGAGCACAACGGCGTTCCTATGGAGAGTGCATCCAACAAGGCGGCTCCCATTGCCAAGCAGTTCTTCGGTGAAGTCTCCACCAACAGAGGCTTTGACCAGCAGCGCGGCAATGAGCTCAACGCGGAAGGCATCACCACTGTCGTGTTCTTCGGCGGTCTGTGGGTCCTGTGGGGTCCTCATACTGCGGCGTTCCGCCATGGTGCGATCACCGATAACCGCACCATTTTCGACGTCAATATCCGCATGATGATGCACCAGCTCAACAGCTTCCAGCAGGAGTGGGCGCTGACCATCGACGCACCCATGACTCGGGCTCTGGCTGACACCATCAAGAACCGGGAGCAGGAGAAGGCGGACGCCCTGGCGGCCATGGGCGCCCTGATCGGCGTGCCCGAAGTGCGCTTCGACGAGGACGAAAACTCCACCGACGAACTGGTGCAGGGAAACTTCGTCTGGTCCTTCCGCAGCACTCCGACCCCGCCCTTCAAGAGCGGCACCGCAAGGGTGTCTTACACCACCGAGGGCTTTACCTCGTTCATCGGAGAGGAGGGCTAAACTATGGCAGGCTTTGTCAACGTAACCGGCCCCGTAGTGGCCGACACCGTATACTCCAACAATAAGCTCGTCGCCAAGGACGTGGGCTTTACTCTCCCCGCTGTCACTCCTATGACCGCAGATGTGCAGGCCATGGGTACCATGAGCGTGCCTATCCCTCAGCTGCTCGAAAATATGGAGCTGGCAATCACCAAGATCGGCACCGACCTTGGCCTGACTGCCATGACCAGCTTTGATGCGTTCCCCATCGAGCTCCGCTGGGTGCAGAGTGAGACCGACGCCAACGGCAAGACCTCTCACTTCGGCTGCAAGGCATTCCTTCGCTGTATGTCCTCCAACATCGCCGAGATCGGCGTGACTCCTGGCGAACCCAGCGAGAACGAGGGCACCTATACCGTCACCCGCTATCAGCTGATGATCGACGGCAAGGAAGCCTGGCTGATCGACCGTCTGGCCGGTATCTGCCGCATCAACGGCAAGGACTACATGGCAAATATCAACTCCATGCTCTAAGCAAAAAGCCCTTCCGATGATTCCACCGGAGGGGCTTTTTCAACTATGAAAGGAGCCTGACAAAAATGAAAACTATCGAGCTTAGAAAGCCGATTCACGTGAATAATCAGGCGGTCAAGGTTCTTTCCTATGATCCCGATTCCATCACCAACGACCTGTATCTGGCGGCCTGTGCCAAGAGCTCTATCTCTGGCAATGCCATGAACGCTTCCGTCATGCTGGAAACGGACAAGGCGCTGCACCTGAAACTCGGCATGGCAGCCATCCTCGCTGCCAATCCTCACATGGACTGGAACGACGTTGAGCGGATCTGTGGCCCCGATCTTCTGACCGTGGCTAACATCGGCCGTTTTTTTATCTTAGGGAAGTCGGAGGAACTCTACGAGGAAAGCACCTCCGAAAAGCGATCCGAGACTTCGGCAGAAGATACCACACCTCTGTCTCAGACCTCGGAAAATGGCGGCTGATTGATTTCCTGACCGAGTTCCGGGAGGCCGTGGAGGACAGCAAGAAGGAGCAAGCGCAGATCAACCGCGCCGCCGCCTCTGCAAAGTCCAAGCGGCACTCCCATAAGCCACACAGAAGGAGGTGAGCTGAGTGGCAAAGACAATGGAAGCCATTATCGCCATTGCTGGCGAGATAAGCCCGACCCTTGGGGCGGCCATTGATGGCGTAGACAAGAAGCTGAAAGGCCTCGACAAAAAAGCTGTTGCGGCCTCGGCTACCCTCGCCGCCATCGGCACGGCTGCCGTAGCTGCCACCGGCTACCTTGCCAAGCTGGGTGATTCCTACGCCCAGGCTTCCGGCAACCTTGCGGCCACCACTGGCCTTGCTGGTGAAGAACTGGCAGAGCTTGAGGGTGTCCTCCAGGACGTCTACAAGGCCGGTTATGGCGAGAGCATGGCGGACGTAGCGGACGGGATCTCCATGATCTACCGCAACACCGGTCTCGCCGGTGAGGAGCTGACGGCGGTCTCTGAGGCTGCTTACGCTCTGTCCGATACCTTCGGGTATGACATTGCAGAGAGTTCCCGGGCGGCCAAGGCCATGATGACCAACTTCGGTATCGGCGGCGAGGAAGCAATGGAGCTCATTGCCTCCGGTGCGCAGAATGGCCTGGACTACTCCGGGGAGCTCATGGACAGTATCTCCGAGTATTCCGTCCAGTTCGCAAAGATCGGCCTTGATGCCAATGACATGTTCAACGTATTCCAGGCCGGTGCTGAATCTGGAGCATGGAACCTGGACAAGGTGGGCGACGCGGTAAAGGAGTTCTCCATCCGAGCCATTGACGGTTCTAAGGGCACCATCGAAGCCTATGAGACCCTGGGACTTAACGCCGAGGAAATGATGCAGACCTTCGCCAAGGGCGGAGAGGGTGCAGAGGCGGCCTTCAAACAGGTAGCCAAGGCACTTATGGAGATCGAGGATCCTGTGGCCCGGGATGCGGCAGGCGTCCAGCTCTTCGGCACCATGTGGGAGGACTTGGGCGTCGATGCCATGGCAGCCATGGCGAATGTCTCCAACGCCGCATACGGCACAGGGGACGCCCTGGGGACCATCAAGGAGGTCAAATACGACAACTTGTCGGCGGCCCTGGAGGGTATCAAGCGACAGCTTGAGGTCGCCTTGCTTCCTGCGGCTCAGGCGGTGCACGATTTCCTTGTGCAGATGGCTCCAACGATTGGGGCTGTGTTCGGATTCGTAGCCGAGCACGCCGGGACAATCATTCCTATTGTCGCGGGCCTGACGGGAGCTCTGCTGGCGTATAAGGTCGCGACTGTCGTTGTGGCCGCAGCAGAGGCGGTGAAAACCGCTGTCATGGCTGCCGGTGCGACGACGATGTCCATCACGACTGTTGCGACCTGGGCTCTGAACGCTGCGATGGCAGTGCTGACCAGCCCGATTTTCCTGGTGGCTGCGGCTATCGGTGCAGTGATCGCCATCGGCGTCCTGCTCTGGCGAAATTGGGACACCGTCAAGGCAAAGGCCGCGGCGCTGGGTGCAAGTCTGGCGGCTATTTGGTCGAACATCAAGGCGAAAGTTTCGGAGATGGCGACCTCTGTGAGAACCACTGTCACGAACGCTTTCAGCGCTCTGACCAGCATTATGACAGCTCCTTTCCGGGCTGTTATCAATATCGTTTCCAGCGTGTCGTCCAAGGTGAGCGGATTGCTGGGCAAGATCGGCAGCGTCGGCAGTACGATTGCCAGCAAGATCCCGTTCTTTGCCGCCGGTGGTTTTACCTCTGGTCCTTCTATCGCCGGTGAAGCTGGCACCGAGGCCGTCATTTCCTTCGACCCCAGATACCGGAACCAGAACCTTTCCTACTGGGCACAGGCTGGCCGGATGCTGGGAGCGGAAACGAGCGACTTTTCGTTGTCTGGTGGATCCTCCTCCACCTACGTCGACCTGGGCGGCGTGAACTTCGCTCCCAACATCATCGTGAAGGGCAACGCAAAGAAGGAAGATATCATAGCAGCTATCCGGGAGTCCTCTTCCGAGTTCATGGATATGCTGGACGAACTGATCAGCGAGAGGGAGGAGACGGTCTATGCCTAACATCACAGGTTACCAGACGCATGTGACCGTCGAGGGCGACACCTTCGACGCCCTGGCGCTCAAGTATTACAACGACGAGCAGCTTGCCTCTCGCATCATTTCCTCCAACCTGGATTACTGCGACGTTCTGATTTTTGAGGCGGGAGTCGTGCTCCGGATCCCCATCATGGACACCGTGGACACTCCTGAAACTCTCCCGCCCTGGAGGCGTAACGCATGATAAAACTCACCTACAAGGGGACCGACGTCACGACGTCCGTCTCCATAAACCGCTGCATCCACGATATGTACGCGGCTGGACAGTCTGACACCCTGTACATCCGGCTCAACGATGCGGCGAAACTTTGGGACGGCTGGGGGCCGCAGGTGGGCGACGAAATCCGCGTCGACTATGGGCCTGCATCAACGGGCACCATGTTCGTCCGATCTAGTTTGCCGGAAAACGGACTTTTCACCATCCGCGCTATGTCTGCACCGCCGACAGCAATGGCGGTAACGAATAAGGCGTGGAAGCAGGTCCGGCTCCTGCAGATCGGCCAGGAGATCGCTTCGCGTAACGGCCTGTCTTTCCAGTCTTACAACGTGGTAGACCAGATTTTCCCGTATCTGCTCCAGGCGGGGGAGAGTGACTTCCACTTCCTGCACCGTGTGGCCGTCCAGGAGGGCTGTGGGTTCCTTGTCTATGATAAGACACTGATCCTCTACGGAGCGGCCGCCATGGAAGCTGTGGCGCCCTCTGAGAGCCTGGAGATTCCCCTTGACGGTGAGTATCGGTACATCGACGCAAGGGCCAAACTGTACGGTTCTTGCAAAGTGGAAAGCGGCAACTATTCGGCGACCTTCGATGCAGGCAACGGCGTTAGCCGGGTCCTTCGCCCCGGCAAGATAATCAAAAATATCGGCTCCAATGCGGAGGCAGAACGCTACGCGAAAAACCTGCTTCGAGAGGCCAACTGCGGCGGCCTGCACGGCTGGGTCCGTACTGTCGGCGTAGTGCCCGGATATGCTGCCGCGTCCACCGCAAAGCTCGTCAACCAGCGGGCTCCATCCTGGGACGGTCCGGTTTTCCTGCATCATGTACGGCATGACTACGAGAAGAGCGAGAGCAAGCTGTTTTTCCGGAAACCATTGGAGGGTTACTGATGATCGAAAAAGGATATATTTCGGCCATCTTGGAAGGTGGGAAAAAGGTGACAGTCATCCCGGCCTTTTCGAGTGACGTTGTCAGCCATGAGCTGGTCGTCCCCTTCTTTCTCTACAAGAGTCTGGCCGTAAAAATGGAGATCGTATACTGCTGGTTCCAGGATGACACAGGCATGGTCCTCGGCCGCATGGACGGGGACTGGAACCACCAGATTTTCGATGGCGTGGAGATCGTCACCGGCGACCTGGTGGCTCCTGGGGTCCCGAGTTATGTCGGGCATACCCACACCTGCCCGGATGGTTCCACCAGCGGGCCGAATTAAGGAGGGGAGAGGATCATGGGATATACCGCAAGATGGGGCCCCAAGGGCTTTATCGTTTCACCCTCCAAGGTCGTGCCCCTGGAGGACTTTTCCACGAGCTTCGCGCTCAAGTCTGATACCAACGCAGACACCAGCGGCACTCCGCCGACGAACACAACGGGCCTGGAATTACAGCCGTTGAACGTTTCGACGCAGTACATGAGAGCCCTGGGCACTGACCCCATCGGTCAGATCGAGGAATGGAAGGGCCTGATCGGAAAGACAAACCCGTTTTTCCTGGGCGGCAAGCAGTTCGGCCCCAAGTTCACCCTGAAAAAGGTGGACGTATCGGACGCCATGTTTACCCCCGACGGCACTATGATTTCCTGCACTGTGTCTCTGTCGTTTGAGGAGTATTCGACGGCAACCGACACCAATGCCGCCGCGACTGCTGGCAAGGCCGACGCCATGAGCGCCAAGCCCAGCACCAGCGAAAAGGCGGCCAAGAAATAACCGGATAGGCGGTGAGAACATGAAAGCAAGAGGCAACGGGGCTGTTCCTCTCTGTGTGGAAAACCTCATGCGCATCTACCGAGGGGAAAACCCCTACGAAAGACTCAAGGGCCTAAATGCCCGAATCATCGACCGCCCTGCTCTGGATGCGGAGGCTGAGGTCCTGCAGGATGCAGAGTGGTGTATCAATACCTATGAGCCCCGAGCCCAGATCGGGAGCCTCGGCGTTCGTGGGATTGACGGCGCGAATGGCGATTTTCGTGTCGAAGCCACCGTGTCCGAAACTTGATGAAAGGAGGACACACTTGTGGCGATTGATTACAACTTTGTGGAGACTGACAGCTCGAAACTGTACACGGCGATCATCGGTAAGCTGATGGACGAGTGCAAGGAGCCCTTGTACCCCGGCGACGAGCGCCGAATCTTTGGCGAGGCCCTTGTGGTCGTGCTTGTCTCCCTTTACAACGAATTCAACGACAAGATGAAGCAGCGCACTCTCCAGAACGCTCGTGGGTATGTCCTGGACGCCATCGGCGATATGTTCTATAAGACAGAACGCGCGGCCCCTGCGTCTGCGTATGCGACGTTCCGGTTTGCCATCGACGAGGTCCTGGCTGAGAACATCGTCATCCCCGCTGGCACCCGGATCACCACCGACGGTAGTGTGTATTTCGCAACCGAGGAAACAACGGTCCTGCAGTCTGGTGAGCTGTTTGTGGACGTCTTGGGCGTGTGTATTACAGGCGGCAGCGCCTACAACGGTTTTACCGTCGGAACCATCGCAACTCTGGTAGACCTGATCCCGTTTATCAGCAGCGTGCAGAACGTGACGACCTCCACCGGCGGCGACGATGGCGAACCGTACACCGAAGAAGGTGACAACCGGTACCGGGAGCGCATCGGTCTGGCGAGTGCGAAACTTTCCACCGCCGGACCGGAGTCGGCTTACAGGTATTTTGCCCTGACTGCTGACCCGGACATCATCGACGTATCCATCGACGTACCCAGCGCCAACGTCGTGAATATCTACCCGCTTATGAGGGGCGGGGAGCTGCCCGACGAGGAAACCCTGGAGAAGGTTCTGGCTACTCTCTCCGCGGATAATGTACGGCCTATGACAGACATCGTCTCGGCCCTGGCACCGGAAACGGTGGAGTACACCGTGGAGATCAAATACTACTGCACCCAGGATGACGAGGCTGCAGCCATCCAGACCATCGAGGCGGACGGCGGCGCAATCGACCAATATAACGCATGGCAGCAGGCGGCGCTTGCCAGGGATATCAACCCTGACCAGCTCCGTCGTTTTATTTTGGCTCCTTCCTGGGCGGAGGGGCTGACCGGTGCCGTCCGCGTGGATGTGACCGGCCCTGTGTTCACGAAGGTCGGCAAAAACCAGGTGGCCCGGCTGTCCGGGAGCGTGATCGTTTCCCATGAGATCATTTGAGAGGGGAGGGGCTGAAAGATGAAACTGTCTGACATTGAATTCCTCCGCCTGCTGCCCTCTTTCATGCGGGAGGACCTGGCGGTCATCGGCCTGTCGAAGGGTGTTGACAGCATCGTTCCCAGCCTTTCGGATTCCATGCGGATCCTGAGCACCTGGAACCACATCGACGAGCTGCCGGAGGCCGAGCTCGACGACCTGGCGGTGGAGCTCAATGTCCTCTGGTATGACATTTCCGCCAGTATCTACACCAAGCGGGACCTTATCAAGAACTGCATGGAGGTCTACCGGACCCTGGGCACCAAGTGGGCCGTGGAGTCCGTCACCAAGAGCTATTTTGGCGACGGCTACATTTCGGAGTGGTTCGAGTATGAGGGAGAGCCTGGACATTTCCGGGTATATTCCACGAACCCCGGCGTGTCGGCTGAAAAGCTCGGCGAGTTCCTGAACCTCATGGAGAAGGTCAAGCGGGCATCGTCCATCCTGGACGGCATCTTTATCTCCCTGACCGGTCAGATGAACCTCTACGCCGGATTGGGATTGCATGACTATGGAACGGAACGGCATGGCATCGGTGCCGCACCGCTGGAATGAAAGGAGCGTGAACAATGGGCGTTTTTGCGAACAATGCGATCACTGACGTCGGCCGGATCCTGCTGGCCGATGTACAGGCGGGCGCAGTCTTTACCCCGACCCGTGTGGTCATGGGCTCCGGCTCTATGCCCAGCGGAAAGACAGCGGCGAGCATGACCGCCGTCGTTACGCCGGTCAAGAGCCTGACCATCAACAAGAAACTGAGGACGCCGGACGGCAGATTTATCTGCGGCGGCATCTACACCAACGAGGGCATCACAGAGGCGTTTTACTTCCGGGAGCTGGCCCTGTATGCCAAGGCCGTCTATCTCAATGCAGACGGCTCTGTAGGCAGCGAGGGACCGGAAACCCTGTACTCCTACGGTAACGCAGGAGCCACTGCCGACCTTATGCATGTGTACGGCACCAACGCCGTCGTGGAACGACAGATCGACCTGGTGACCTGGATCGGAAACACTGCGACGGTGAACATGACCATCGAGAGCGGCCTGGCGGGCTTTATCCCGCTTTCTGAGAAGGGCCAGGCGGGCGGTGTTGCCACCCTGGGTGACGACGGCCTGATCCCGCCCGAACAGATGCCGTCCATGAATTACGTCAAGAAAACCGGCGACACCATGAGCGACACTCTGATTGTCGACAAAGGAGCTGACTGGGCTGGCTTCCAGGCTAATCGGACTGTGTCCGGACAAAAACACAAAGCAACCTTCGCGGTCGGTGCGACCGGTAATGCGGCTGTCCAAACTGTTGACGGCAATGGCCAGATTACCAGCAGGGCCGAGTTCAGCCCGAAGGGTCTGGAGTTTGATCTCGCCTTTCGGTTTGCTGCCCAAACCGACCAGAACCTTTTAACCTCTGGCACGATCCTGGACTATGCGGTGGCCTGCAAGGTGGATACCACAAAGCATATCTCTGCGGATTATGTGCCCTCTGACATCCCGTTCGCCTCGGCTGGTTTCCTGGAGATCAAGGTACAGGGAAACCGCAGGCATGTCCTTTTCAGACCTTATGGCGGAGAATATAACGGCTCCATTGGCCCCTTTGCCCGCAACATCAACAACGGCGCATGGGAGACCGATTGGGTCCGCGTCGGCCCGATGGTGAACGGTGCGATCCTGTTTGTTTCCGCCACCGCTGGCAACGACACCACCGGCAACGGCACCCAGGCCAAGCCGTTCAAGACTCTGGGCAAGGCTCTGGCCGTGGTCGGTACGGACCTGGGCGGCTTTACCGTCAGGATCAACGTAGCGGCTGGAACCTACAACGAAAACATCATCCTCCAGGGCGTAGCGAACGGAACGCTCAACATTGTGGCCGTGGACACCAACAACAGACCCGTATTTAACGGTTACCTGAAAGTTTACGCGTGTGGACCTATTACGTTTACCGGTCTCCACCTGAACGGCACGATTGTAAATATGACTGACATTCAGGAGACAACCTTTGTCAAATTCGACCGATGCACCATCGAAGCTGGAACCGGCACCAGTAGTAAAAATGGTATCTACGTAACCGACGGGGCTGTTTGTTATGCGTACCAGTGCACCATCAATAATTGTGGGTATGCCATCTTCAGCGCATACGGGGCAACGGTGGCGGTCTCTGGCTGCACCGGCTCTGGCAATATTACCGCCTTTATGGCCCAGGAAAACGGGCTGATCCGTGACGGCAGAAACAACAACATCGGAGCGAACACCAAGTATAGTACTTATGACGGCGGCAGAATCTTTGCGGGCGCACAGACCAGCGTCCCGAACTATTAAGGGGGGATGAATACATGACAGTGACGATTTTAGGCACTGCCTACGAATGCACCAGGGCGGTCAAGGGCCGCGACTTTGTCTACCTCTACCAGGGCGACATTATCATCCTGACCTGTCTGGAAATCAGCGACTTTTCCGGCTACGTCCTGACCGATGGCGAATGGTCCGACCCGGATCCCGACCTGGACGTTATCGCCGACAGCGCAGAGCTGTCTGGCGGCTCCATCGTCATCACGGCGAAGGGGATCATCGGCACCGGTACTCTGCTCAAGTTTAAGGCCCCCTGCGACTGTACATCAGTCACCGGGGGCCTCGTCATTGACGGGAAAACCTATGCTATTGTGGATGCTCTGCGCAAGAGTGTGACCGGAACTAAGGGCACATGGGCCAGCGGGGCCCAGGTCTCCGTCCTGATCGACAAGGCGAACCTTTTTGCGTTCATCCAGAACAGAGCCAGCTCCAGTGTAGATGCCATCCCTGTGGTCCTGGGCACCACCTGGACTGAACAGGCCGACGAGACCTTCGCTCAGACCGTTTCCGTCGATGGCGTAACCGCAGACAAGACGCAGGCGATCGCAGTGGACGTGGCCCTCAGTGGCACCGACATCGACGCCGACGTCGCCGTCCTGGAGGCCTGGGGCTGCGTCAACCGCTGCGACCAGGGCGACGGCAAGCTGACCTTCGTCTGCTACGGCGACACCCCCACCGTAGCCATCCCTCTGAACGTGGTGGTGATGTAATATGGCTGTCATTATGAGTAAGCAGATAGTGCTGCCCGCCATAGGCAAGCGGCTGTCTGACTACGCCCACGGCGACATCGTCAAGCTGGAAGAGAACGGGCGCCCGGTGGAGTTCTATGTGGCGAAGCACGACTACGAAAGCGGGCTGAATGGGGCAGGACGTACCCTTTTGGTACGGAAAGACATTTACACTCAAATGAGTTTGAATCAGTCACCGGGATACGGTGGTTGTGATTCAAACGTTGCGGATACAATGTTAAACGGCACATATAAGGCTTTGTTTGACCCCGCAGTTCAAGAGGCTATGGTCACAACCACGATTTATTGTTCACCCGGAACAAAGGGAAGCACAGTGTCAACCATGTCCCGTTCCGTTTTCATGCTGTCCCTTACCGAGTATGGACTTTCCACTAATCGCTGTAATGTTGAAGGTTCTGCACTTCCTATCGCTAGTATCTTGGGACAAGCGGTATATTACAACGGAACAATGATACCCCAATACACCAGAAGTCCAAGCACAAGTAGTGACAGCCACATTATCGCTGTACAATGCGTTGACTCACGCATATCGGTGACATGGAGTCATGTCAATTCCTGTGCTTACGGTGTTCGTCCTGCGCTCACCTTGCCGGGTGAAACCTTATTCGACCCGGACACCAACGTTTTCAAGGGGGTGCGATAATGGCAGTCTTACTGACCAGCGGGGGAGTAGTCCCGAAAATGTATGACGAAAATACCCTACTGCTGTTGCACGGAGAAAAGCTCGCGGATGACTCCATATACGGCAGATCCATTACCAACAACGGCGTGACTGTTTCCAGCGCAAAGAGCAAATTCGGAGGAAAAAGTCTGTACTTCAACAACGCAGCTTATATGACAATAGAGGTGCCCGTTGACGGAGACATGACCTTTGAGTGCTGGCTTTATGTGGAAGGCTTCTCTTCGGATTACCCCACGCCATTCAATCACTTGTCTGGAGGCTATCGCGGGTATTATGCGCACGTCCTTAGTGATGCAGTTTCCTTCGGCTATACAGCATCGGGAGGCTCTGTTGCTTCCTTTTCAGGCAAAAAACTCACTGCAGGGACTTGGTATCATATTGCGATAACAAGAAGCAATGGCACTCTGCGAGCATTTATAGATGGCGTTTTAGCAGGAACGCAAAGTGGTGTCTACACATCAAACGGCACTCTTTGGCTCGGCACACTGAAAGACTTGCCCGGCTCCTGTTATTTCCACGGCTATATGGATGAAGTTCGCATTTCCAACGTAGCACGCTGGACTTCGGACTTCACGCCGCCTACGAAACCATATAGGGGGTGATACCATGAGCGTATTATTCACAAGACGAGGGAAACCGCCTGTTAGGGGCTGAAAGGAGTGAAGTCCTGTGTATCTTTTGATTAACGGAAACAAGCACACTGTATCCCGCCGCATCGTGGAGGGCGACACCATCAAATACCTGACCGTCACACCGGAGCCCGAGGACATCTCCGGCACCATCCAGATGTTCCGGGACGACGGCTTCCTGATGTCCGAGGACAATGCGGACAACTTCGAGCGCCGGTTTATTGTCGGCACTCTGCTGACCATGACCAACAAGCCGGAGCCTGTGCCTGTGCCTATGCCCGACCCGGAGCCTAGCGCAGACGAACTTCTCGACATTCTCCTGGGGGTGAGCGAATGAACAAACGGCAAGCAACTCTGGAGCTGAGAAAGGCGCTCCAGCTTTTCCTGGCGACTCTGGACGTGGACACCCAGGCCGAGAGCATGCTGGCTGTTGCCAGCGTGTTCCCCAAGTATGAGGTGGGCAAGGCATACAAGATCAAAGACGTGTTCTCCTATGGCGAGAACGCCGTGGGGGATGCCCAGCTGTACCAGGTCCTCCAGGCCCACACCTCTGCAGCAGAGTGGGCTCCTGACGCAACCCCCAGCCTGTACAAGAAGATCGGCGTAACCGAGGAGGGCTATCCTGAGTGGGTGCAGCCCCTGGGCGCCTCTGACGCCTACAACACCGGCGACATCGTCAGCTACAACGGCACCCTGTACGAATCCACCATAGACGGCAACGTCTGGGCTCCCGATGCCTACCCTGCCGGGTGGAAGAAGCTGGAGGCATAAGAAAAGCCGCCCCAGATCGGGGCGGCGGTCTTACCATTCATATTGCCTGTATTGTCCTATGTAGCAATCAACGGCATCCATGGCGTCGTGTTCAAAGTCCAACCCGGAAAGAAGGGACTGGACACGACTGCGGACGGAGGAAAATTCCTCCTCTGTGGGTCGTGTGCGATGGTTTGGGGCTGACTCCATGACATCGCAGATCATTTGGAACACTACTGTTTCGATGATCCCCTTCGACCCGTCCAGGACCTCCGCTTCGTGGGATTCTCCCTTGCGGTCTACCGGGTAGACGTAGAGCGGGCCGAACTTGGACAGAGCGATGTCGAAGTGTTTGTGTGGCTCGATGTAGGGGCCGAACCGTTCGAGCAAGATTTTGTTTTCCATAGCAAGACCTCCTTTGCTGGAGGCATTATACCGCGGACAAGACCGCGAAAAGAAGAGAATTATGTCGACAAGAAAGGAGGAAGAACATGAATCTGCACAAATTGTTCCTCACCAAGAATGAGCGATACATGAGGGGCGGCAAGATGAAGGTCGTCGGTGGTTTCCTGCACTCCACCGGGGCCAACAATAAGAAGCTGAACCGGTACGTCGGACCGGATGACGGCCTGCTGGGGCCTAATCCCTACGGCAACCACTGGAACGTCTACCACCCCGGCGGCAAGGACATCGGCCCTCATGCTTACGCCAACTATAACGGGGACGGTAAGTGTGACATCTGTGGAGGCCGCCAGGTGGCCGTCCACGCCTTCATCGGCCTGCTGGCAGATGGAACTGTGGCCAGCTACCAAACGCTCCCCTGGGACATGCCTGGATGGCACAGCGGCAAGGGCTCCAAGGGCAGCGCAAACAACATGGGTTACTTCGGCGTGGAAATCTGCGAGGATGGCCTGGTCGATCCTGTGTACTTCGCCGCGGTCTACCGGGAGGCGGTGGAGCTGTTCGCCCATGCCTTAAGGCTGCACTCCCTGGATCCCATGAAGGACGGAGTCATCCTCGACCACAGCGAGGGCCACAAGCTGGGCATCGCCTCCAACCACGGCGATGTCATGCACTGGTTCCGTCGGCATGGCAAGGACATGGACGATTTCCGGGCGGACGTAGCCGCCGAAATGAAGAAGCCCACCACCAACACGAACAAAGATAAGGAGGACGAGCCTATGACCGGCAAAGAAATCCTGGACGCACTCACCGACGAGCAGGCATACCAGCTCCTGGCAAAAGCCCGCCGTCATGCTATGCTCATTCCTGAACCGGCATGGAGCCAGAAGGAGGGCCACTGGCAGAAGGCCACCGACAATGGCATCGTGGACGGCACCAGCCCCGAAGGTCCTATCACCCGCGCGGAGAATGTCGCCATCCTGGGCCGCCTGGGCCTCCTGGAGGAGCACTGATGGATTGGCTGACAAATCACCTGGGCGAGGTCATCCTGGCGTTTCTGGGCTCTGTGGGTGGCCTCTCCACTATCGTCCAGGTGGCACCCATCAAGGTCTATCCCTGGACCTGGATCGCCAAGAAGATCGGGCGAGCCATCAACGGCGAAGTGCTGGAGAAGGTGAACACCATTTCCCAGGAACTCTCCGAGCATGTCAAGCAGGATGACATTCGGGAGGCCAAACGGCTGAGAGGGAAGATCATCGAATTCGCTGACGAACTCCGTCAGGACTTATATCACTCGGAGGAGAACTTCAATCGGATCCTGGAGAGCATCACCGAGTACAACCGGTACTGTGCCAAGCATCCGGAATTCCCCAACGACAAGGCGACGATCTCGATAAGCCTGATCGAGGATGCTTATCGGATGCGCCTTGAAAAAAACGACTTTTCGTGAAAGGAGCAAAGACCATGAACACCAAAGTAACCGCAGGAACCATCACCCGCACAATTACCCTGATTCTGGCCCTGGTGAACAACTGCCTGTTGATGGCTGGGATTCCTGTCCTCCCTATCGAGGACGAAACCATCAATATGGTTGTCTCTGGGATCTTCCTTATCTGCACCACCGTCTGGGCCTGGTGGAAGAATAACTCCTTCACCAAGGCCGCCATCGCAGGTGACGAGACCATGAAGGTGGCGAAGAGCTACAAGGCATAAATTATTCATGCCTTAAAATATTCATGGCATAATATATACGTTCAATCAAAAAAGCCCGGCTTGTCCTTCGATGGACGGCCGGGCTTTTTTCGCGTTCTGGACTATTTTCGGGAGGTCCCGAAAATGATGTTTTTTCATAAAAATGGGGACAACCTATTGACTTGTCCGGGGTAAAAGATTATCATTTCTAGACTCAGATAGACCTAGATAAAACCAGAAAATCATACACAGTTAATACACACGGCTCAGGAAAACCCTTGATTTTCAAGGCCTTTTTGATACATATTCAATATCAAACGATAATAACATGATATCTGAAAGCGAACAAAAATGGCTTAATAGTGCGGAAAATGCGGTGTTTTTAGTGGAAAACAAAACCAAAATGATCCGTTAAAACTACTAAAATGCGGTTTGATGTACACACATAATACACAGTATGTTCGTTCCTGAATCTGTGACCATTATACTCAAAGAGGCGTGTCTGTCAACACGCCTCTTTTATTTTTTGAGGGTTTAGCTATCTTCTATTTTTCTGCCTGGCAGTTTATCAATAGCCTCCACAAGCATTGCATCCGAGATATGAGTATACCTGTCTGTAATGTCCAGACTCTTATGACCGATAACGAGCTTGCGAATGTCCTCCGCTATTCCTGCCTCACGCATCATTGTGGCACAGGTATGGCGGCCATAGTGTGGCGTGTACTCTTTCATGCCCAGCTTCTCCATGAGCGGATTCCAATGGTGCTTCCTGAGACGATGGTAAGGCATTGCGCCCGGTTCTTTCATGTCGAAGTCCATGACAAGGTATTCCCCAGGGGTCTCCATGAGACGGGCCACAAAAGGAAGTATGCACTTGTGGATCGGAATATGCCGGTCCTGGCCGGCTTCGGTTTTCAGACCACCGATCAGAATCCGGGTCTCCAAGTTGACGTTTGCTTTTTCGACCAGCAGCAGCTCCGAAGGGCGCATACCGGTGTAGAGGTAGATCATGGCGATCTCTGCGGCCTGGTTTCCGTTGTCGATCTCTTTCCACAGCTTTTCCCGATCTTCTTCCGGGATCGCTGTACGCTTGGTGTTCGGAGCCTTGTCGCGGGTCTTGACAAATTCAGAATAGTTTTTCTGGATGATGTCATGCTCCATGGCATATTTGAAAATCAGGCCCCAGAACGTCTTGAGGCGGGTCTGGACTTGATACCCGCCCTCTATCGTCTGCATAATGGCCTCAAGGTGGTTTGTTCGGATGTCCCGAATTTTCATCTTGTGCAGGGCCTCGCAGTTCTTAAAGGCGGCATTATAGCCGTTCTGACCGTGTTTCGAGAGTTCCTGGTATTTCTTTGCCTTCCATGTCTGGAAGACATCCTCAAAGGTGGCCGTGGAGGCCTCCAGCGTGTACGGATTCTTTCTAAACTCCATAAGGGCGTTTATGGCGTCGATTTCTGTCTCGAAGTAACCGACAGTGATATACTTTTGAGTCGCCTTGCCGGTCGCCTCGTTAAACTCAACATGAGAGGGGACACGAGCCCTCCAGGGCTTCCGACGGCCTTTGCCGTCGCCGATCATGTGGACTGACCCTAATCCGTTAGGGAGCCTCATTCTCTTTTTCCGTTTTTTTCGTTTTGGGGCTTCTAGTGTTTGACTCATCTTGATTTCTCCTTTTGCGCGTGGTATAGTTGGAGAGCAAAAGTCTCCCAGTCGCGTGGTAGTTTTTTGCAAAGCCCCCGTCGGTGTTGGTAGCACCGGCGGGGGCATTTTCTTTTTATCCAAAATCGCTGGTGTCGATGATCTCTTTGATCTGAGCAAGGTTTTCCTTGGTAGCATCATCTTCGGCGGTTTCAACGCCTCTATAGACGTACTTCACGGCCTGCTCAACGTCCTGGCCGATCTGAGTGACACGCTCGGCATAATCCAGGTATTCCAGGTAATAGCCGCACAGCAGGGCCTTTTCCATCACTTCGGATGACTCGAAGTAATTCGGATACTCATTTACGATGAACAGGACAGCCTCGTTACCGATATCCTCATTCTGCGTGGCTGCGGCATCCTTCGCATAGAAAGCGATGGCATCGACTCGCTCGGAGGAATTGGGCTCGGTGTCAGCGATGGCCTCATTCATGTCTGCGATCAGCTCGTCCAGGGTGGTGGCGTCAATGGTATAGGTGGCTTCTGCCTGTTCTGCATCGTCCTGGGGAGCCTCGGTGGAGTCTCCGCCGCAGCCGGCCACAGTCAGGACCAATGCAAGGGACAAGGCTGCAAGTAAGTGTTTCTTTCTCATGCGAGAATCCTCCTTCTATAATTTACCGGGCTCCCCCGGTTTGGACACTGGTTCGCAAATTTAGGTTTTGGCCTGATTGTTCGTGATAAATCCACGTGATAAGATGTGAACAAATAGAACGACCGTTCGATATCAGAACAGGCCAAGCTGTGTGTGGAGCATATCGACCGTTAGGAATCCGACGAGGGCAAAAACCGAAACGGCCACCAGACCCGCAAGCATAAAGATCATTTTGTCCTTACGCTTCCCGGACTCCCATGCCTCGTGCATTTCTGCCTTGTGGGCAGCGTCCAGGGACTCCAGGGTGGTTTTCAATCGCTCGCACTTATTGATCATTTCGGGATTGTCCACATAGACGATCTCTTTCTCGGTGGAGAGCTCTGCAATGGCGCAGGGGTGTTTCCCCCAGGATCCCTCTGTGTTGGATCCATTGACGAGTGCTTTTGTGATCGCCTGCATGGTGGAGATCCGCAGGTCTTTGACATTACCAGCCATGATTCGGTCGACAGAAATCTTTGAGATATCGGCCAGCTCCGCAACTTTTGCGTTTTTCCAGCCTAAATACTCTTTTCTGAGGCGGCACCACTCACACCAGCGCTCAATCGTCATGGCTAAGAAGTTCGGACCATCACAATTGATGCCAATGAGATCACATGCGATACACATGTTATACGGTTTTTCTTCCAGGGTTTCCGGTGACAAAGGCATGTGTAACCCCCATTTCCTCGGTTATGATGCTCAATCCATCAAATGAGAGGGCGAAAGCATCAGATGTTCGTATTGATGTTTTGGGTATGGGAATGGTAGGCTAAACACAGGTTCAAAGAGCCCACCACTTCTCTTGCGGTGTGGGGTGTACTAGATTGGCATGCATAGGCACCCTGCACCGTAATAAAAATTCCCCCAGTTTTTCCCGCATTGTAAAAGCTACTTCCATCGGTATAAAATGTTTACGCCCCCGTTAAGAGAAAGGAAGGAAAGCGATATGACAGAAGCTCCTGGGACGATTCGTAGTCAGTCCGTTACAGATAGACAGCGAGAGAATGAGGCCTTTCTTGAAGCTATTAAGAATTGCGACGATGACACCTATCAGGCGGTTATTGCAATCCTAAAAGACGCAAAATTACTGCCCGAGTAGATTCGTCGGCTTTCTCGAACGCTTCGACAACGTTTTGATAATCACGCTCACCCTCCGGGGTGGGCGTTTTTTTGTTTTCAGGATCCCCCTTCATTTCTTCCAGGGTAACCCCGAAGTAGTCGGCAACCTTCTGAATCGTCGCGTCAGTTGGTTTACCACCGTTTTTCCATTTTGTTACTGTCGGCTTAGAAAAACCGATCTCCAATGCAACCGCTGACGGCGATTTATCTATGGCATTGCACAGAGAAACATACTTGTCATAAAACACAAAAAACACCGTCCTTAATTGTACAAGCTGTAAAAGTTAGAAAAGTTAACTTTTCCCTCTTGACAGTTAGCCGAGTTAACTGGTATTATGCAAAGCAGTTAAAAGAGTTAACCACAAGAGAGCAGACCCCGGCCTTGGAAAACTCCGCCGCCCGCGTCGCTAGCTATTTTGTTCCTCGCAAGTTCATAATAGCACCCTCGGTTAACTTTTGCAACTAATTTTTAACATCAAGGGGGTGTTTTTATTAAGCCAGAGAAGTGGACCGGCAAGCTCATAGGTAATATGCACGTCGAAGGTATCACCTATGACGACCTTGCAAAAGAGCTGCAAGTGACCAAAGCATACGTCTCCATGATCCTGAACGGACGCAAGAAACCGCCCAACGCCAGAGAGAGACTGGAGGCCGCTTTTGCCGCAGTCTTAGAGAGAAAGAAAGCCGAAGCCCAGGAATAACCCTCCGCACATGGGATAGTAAGTGCGGGAAATCACAAAGAAAGGAGCCCCACCAAATGAAAAAGCCTGAAAAGATCAGCGTCACCAAGGCCGCCGCGCTGATGGGGAAGTCAACCCTGTTCGTGCGTGAGGGCATGAAGCGCGGCGTGTTACCCATCGGCCAGGCGATGCAGCTCCCTGGGAGTAAGCGGTGGAACTATTACATTTCCCCAACACTTCTGGCGGAATACATCGGCGCCGATCTCGCTGACCTGTGGGAAGAACAACCCGCAGGGTAATACCACAACAACGAAGGGAGTTGTTACAAGTGGCACTTAGTTGTACAAACGGTGGCCGAGAATGTGACGGCTGCCAGGACTGCTTCCCGGAACCGCCGGTCATTGGGACCTGCGAAGCCTGCCGAGCAGAGATCCACGCCGGAGAGGATCACTACAACATCGAGGGTGACCTTCTCCACGATGATTGCCTGCTGGATTGGGCCTGGAAGTACAGGGTGGTGGGGTAATGAGTATCACCATCACCAACGAGGCCGAATGGCTGGCCGAACGAATGAAAGGGATCGGCGGGTCTGAGGCGGCTGCCATCATCGGACTTTCCCCCTGGTGCTCCAATGTGGAGCTCTGGAAGCGGAAGACCGGGCGGTCACCGGCTCCGGACATTGCCGACAACGCCGCCGTGAAATACGGCCATGATGCAGAACCGCTACTCCGCAGGCTGTTTGCCCTGGACTATGCGGACAAGTACACCGTGGAGTATGGCGGGGCCTTCGACATGATCCGCCACCCGGAGCATCCCTTCATCTTCGCCACCCTGGACGGCAGGCTGACAGAGATCGCCACCGGCCGGAAGGGGATTCTCGAAATCAAAACCACCACCATCCTCCGCTCCATGCAAAAGGAAAAGTGGTGGCACGATGGGAAGCCCTGCATCCCGGACCAGTATTATTGCCAGGTCCTCTGGCAGATGATCGCCTCCGGCTTCGACTTCGCCGTCCTCCATGCACAGCTCAAGTATGAGTATGGCGACGACATCCGAAGTGAGCGCCGGACCTACATCATCGAACGAAGCGAGGCCCAGGACGACCTAGCCTATCTGGAGGCCGAGGGGGTCAAGTTCTGGACCGAAAACGTAGAAGCAGACCGGGAGCCTAGTCTGATCCTCCCGGAGATATAGAAAGCGAGGAAAACCCTATGAGACCCGAAGAAATCAACGCAACCATCGGCATTGACATCGAGAGTGCATCCGACGACCAGATCCTCAAGCGGAGTATCGACTTCTGTGCTGAAATGGCCGACTGCTACGAGGCCAACAGCCTGGAGGCATCCGCATTTTATTCCCTGCGGTCTGCACTCTGCCGTTTGACCGGCGAGGCAAACTATGATTCTTGATTGCCCGCACACTGACAGAATCATCTGCGAATCGGCCACCCGGAACTGCCCCAACTGCGGGTGGTACGGCCCGGAGGCAGAACGCAGACGGGATCTGATCAACCGTGGACGCTTCACGGTCGATAAAGACGGCCTCAAGAGGCTGAACGTCAAGAAGAAACGAGGCAAGAAACATGCAGATTGAGATTTACGCCCCCAACCAGGGGCAGCCCCTCCCGCCGGTGGAGTGGAACTTCGCCGAGGTCAAGCAGTGGGTCCAGGACGGCCTGGAAGCCTACAAGGGCCGGGTCTATACCGATGACACCATCGCCCTGGCGAAGAAGGACCGGGCGACCCTGAACAAGCTGGCCGAGGCCATCGACACCAAGCGCAAGGAAATGAAGGCCAAGTACCTGGAGCCCTACGAGGAATTCGAGGGGCAGACCAAGGAACTGAAAGCCATGATAAAGGACCAGGTGGCAGAGATCGACGCCCAGGTCAAGGCTCATGAGAAGTTCAAGAAGGCCGCAAAACTTGAGGGAATCAAGATCGAGCTTTACGGCCCGATGATCGGCAAGCTGGCCGACCTGGTTCCTTACGAGAAACTGCACGACCCCAAGTGGCTGAATGTTTCCACCAGCATAAGCACCATTTCCACTGAGTTGGGGGGCAAGATCGACCGTATCATTTCCGGCCTGGAGACCATCGACAAGCTGGACTACCCGGCAGACGTGAAAGAGGTAACCAGAGTCGCCTTCCTCCGGAACTTCCGCCTGGACGAGGCAATCGCCGAGACAGAGGCGGCCATGAAGTGCCGGGAGGCTCAGGGGCGGCTCAAAGAGACAACGGCGGACGGGCCGCGCATTATTGATGCAAGTGATCCCGACGCATTTAAGAAAGCACGTCCTGGGGACATTGTTCGATTCGGCGGCCCTGGGTGCGTCTCTGGGGCCTCTGAGTCCACACAGCCCGAGGGGGATAGATACACACCGCCCAACGACAAAAACCCGCTCCAGGGCCAAACTGAGGCCCAGGAGACGGAAGAGGTAATACACACCGAACCCCAAGAGGAAGTACACACCATCGAACTTGACTTCCGGGTGTGGGTGACCCGCCAGCAGATGGCGGCCCTCAAGGAGTTCCTGAACAGCAACGGAATCAAGTTCGGTAGAGTCCCGAAAGAAAGTGAGGCATAACAAATGGCACAACCTGTTTCCAATTCCCTGGTGAAGTCCAGAGGCGGTAAGCCGCAGACCTTTTCCGCATTCCTGACCTCTGATGCCATCACCAAGCGCATCAACAGCATGGTCGGCGGTAAGGACGGCCAGCGGTTCATCACATCCATCATTTCCGCCGTCAGCACCAACCCGGCCCTGTCTGAGTGCGAACACTCCACGATCCTGTCGGCGGCCATGCTCGGTGAGAGCTTAAAGCTGTCTCCGTCCCCTCAGCTGGGCCAGTATTACATGGTCCCCTTCAACGACAAGAAGCGTGGCTGCAAGGTGGCACAGTTCCAGCTTGGCTACAAGGGCTACATCCAGCTTGCCATCCGCTCCGGCTACTACAAGAAGCTGAACGTCCTGGCGATCAAGGAGGGCGAGCTGATCCGCTTCGATCCTCTGGAAGAGGAGATCGAGGTCAAGCTGGTGGAGAATGACATGGAGCGAGAGGCGCTTCCCACCATCGGCTACTATGCCATGTTCGAGTATCAGAACGGCTTCAAGAAAGCCATGTACTGGAGCCGGGAGAAGATGATGGCCCATGCGGACAAGTACAGCATGGCGTTCAACGCCAAGAAGTACCAGGACCTGCTGGACGGCAAGATCCCCCAGAGCGAAATGTGGAAGTATTCTTCCTTCTGGTACAAGGACTTCGACGGCATGGCCTACAAGACCATGCTCCGCCAGCTGATCTCCAAGTGGGGCATCATGTCCATCGAAATGCAGAAGGCAATGGACGTCGACATGGGAGCCATCAATGAGGACGGCTCTGTGGATTATGTGGACAACGTCGTGGACGACGTTCAGACCGCCGAACCCGCCCCCATGGAGGTGGACCAGTCCACCGGCGAGATCATCGACGTGACCCCTGCTGACGGGGATCCCACCGCTGACTTTTTCGACAACTAACAGGAGGTTTAGAACATGAGTTACTTCGATAAATTCACCGCACAGGAGGCCAAGCTGGCTGAACTGCTGGACGAGAACCACCTGCTGCACACCTTCAAGACGGATGGTTATCCCATCACCCTGACCGTCCAGCCCAACACTACCCCCGAAGCCCAGATGGCTCTTTTTGAAACCAGCAAGGACGGTGTTTCCTCCCAGGATGCCAGCCTGGTTTTCCAGTTCCCGGTGGGTGAGATCGGCTGGCGTATCCATGGCCGTCTGATCATGTCCGACAGCCTTATGAACAAGATCAAGAACCATGCCAAGAAGATGCTCACCTTATGGCTCCAGGCTGACTTTGCAGCCAGAGCGGAGCAGGCCGGGTACCGGTCCACCCCTGTGGCAGTGATCGACGAGCCCCAGGATCCCCAGGAGACCGCCGACTTCGCCGAGTTCTTCGATGACGAAGAATACGACGAGGAAACGCAATAACCAAGCGGGGCGGTCGTGAGATCGCCCCCATAGAAAGGAGGGCCCATGGCAGACGTTAAATGGATCAAAATTGTCGTGGACATCTTCGACAACCGCAAAATCAGGCAAATTGAGGCCATGCCGGAAGGGGACAGCATCCTTGTCATCTGGTTCAAGCTGATCTGTCTTGCAGGAAGCACCAACGATAAAGGGATGATTTACTTCACCCCTGACATTCCCTACACCGAGGAAATGCTGGCGACACAGTTCAATCGCCCCCTGGCGACTGTGAGGCTCGCCATGAACACCTTCCAGGCGTTCGGTATGATCGAGATCGTGGACAATTTTCTTTGTCTCCCGTCCTGGGCTAAGTACCAGAGCACAGACAAGCTGGAGCAGATGCGGAGCAAAAATGCAGAACGGCAAGCCCGATTCAGAGCCAAGAAAAGGGAGGAACTGGCAGCAGGTAACGCCGAAGTAACGTTACCGGTAACGCCTAGTAACGCCCTAGATATAGAAG
>UZAT01527609.1_pt1 | contig 34734 bp, 56 predicted proteins | sample 2160861 | NCBI WGS metagenome assembly UZAT01 (sample SAMEA5138306, study PRJEB28736) | viral metagenome | reverse complement strand
TCATATTTTCGGTTTTTGAATTGTCTATTAATCGGGGGAGTTTATTTTCTTTACCCCACCCCGGTTGTCGATCCACGAAAGCTGGCCGCGCTCATTCATCAACACCGTGGCGTCATATGACAGCACCGTTTCGGCCGGTGTCTTGACGTCCTCGACGAACCGGCGCCACGCGGCCGCGCAGATCGCGTGGCCGATGATGCTGCCGACCATGAACGCGACGGCGCCAACGATGACGCCTAAAACAATACTGTCACTCATGTTTCGCTCCGTACAAATACGCCAGTATTTCCGCCTTGGCTTCTTCCATCGAATAGCATACGGCCGTTTTGTAATTCATCGCCGTAAGGTCTAACAGCCATTGCGTTTGCTCTTGTGACGGCTTGTTATTGCCATATTTCATTTCGATATACAACCCATGCAATCGGCCACGCGGCACGGGCAAACATACGTCCGGAACGCCGGCCTTTGCGCCAGCCGCTTTCATATGCGCCGCGGTGACTTTGCTACGCTTGCCGCCGTTTGGCACATGGTACAGCAATCGTAATTCCGGGTACACGTTCTCTTGTAATTTCGCCCATTTAAACAAGGCGATCTGTTCCTGCTCTTCGCTCATGGCGCCCTCCTCAAAAATCATATTTCCGATAAACAAGCGCCTCTTCGTCCCAGTGTTCATGGTGTGTTTTTAGGTATTCCCGCGCCCGTTCACGCATGGCTTTACGCAAATCCCCGCCGCCGTTATCAAATCGGTCGTGACAAGATCTGCATAAGGTCATTATGTTTTCCGGGACGCCCAGCCCGCCGTGAGCGCGGGAAATGAAATGCGCGTTGGGCATGACGTCCCGGTAAGATCCGCACAGGATGCACCGCCCGCCATCGCGTTCCCATACGGCACGTTTAACGGCCGGGGAAATGTCGCAAGCTTTACTGAACCGGTGCTTCATTGAGCAACCCCACAGGCGCCGCAGCCAGCATTTTCCGCACGTTTTCCGGCAAGCGCTCGACCTCCTGCGCCCGCTTGGCGTGGGCGTCCCATAAACGCGTAAACTGGCCGCGGATCACGTCGGGATTTTCGGACATACACATATCCTCATAGCCCATCCTATCCATGATTGCCCACACGTCCGGGGGTGTGGTTTCCTTGGCCTTACTCTTCGCGTGAACGCCCCATTTGCTGATGGCTTTACGGGCGATGCCCCACGCCTCCGACGCGTCCATGATTTGATGGTTGAACTTTGCCGCCCAGCCCTTAATCTCAGCTATGGACGGCGGGAACGGCGACGTTGATACGTGCGCTTGCAAACCAGCTTGCGCCACGCTGAATGGCACGTCGGCCAGCATTGCCGACCACGCGTTGACCATTTCCGGTGTGGCATTTTGAAAGGCGGTGTCGCGTGGGTACAATGCCTTTATCAAGGCGAAGAGTTTAACGGTTTCGTGCTTCGTCATATCACAGCCCCCTAAATTGTTTCTCAAGGTTCCGTAAATTCCCGAACTGATCCTGCGCGGGCTTGGTTTTGGCGTCGCGCTTCTCCCACGTTACAATAGCGCTCCGCCAATCTTTCATCGGCTCCCGACCTACTTTCCAGCCCTTCGAAGAATAGAAAGCGATAAATGCTTCGGGATCGATGCTGTTCCTGCGTTCAATGCAGTATTCGCGAACCTCGTCGATGGTCGGGGGAACGAAGCGCGACGCGCTTTCTTTCTCTCCTTCTCCTTTGCCTTTTCCTTTGCCTTTTCCTTCTCCTTCTCCTTTTCCTTTTCCTTTTCCTTGGGGGGCGTTCGGGGGGCGTTCGCTTGCGATTGGTAGGCGTTCGGCTGCGTTCGGTTGCGTTCGGTTGCCGCCTAAAGCGCCATTTTTGCGGTTCTGCTCACATTTTGCGTTGTATTTTTTGACATCTCTATCTATCTGTGACTTCATGTAATGGAAAGCAAATCTTTCATTACCGCGTAACTCCTGCGCTTCGCCCGTCATGCTATAAACTAGGCATGCCGTGAAAAGTCGCCCACGTTCCGCGTCATTCAAGGGTTCCATTACCTCTATGTAACTGTGATAGGCGTTAAAATACTCACGCGCCATTGCGTTCACCCCACAATAACAAACTGCCGTTGACCTCTTCCGGGTTCGGCGTCCAGCATTCAAGCGCCTCGCACTCCGCAATTGTTCCGGAGATTAGCCGCGACATTTGCGCCGTATCGTACTGGCTAGATCCCACCCACACCTGCAATTGCGTACCCGGCCGGCCGTTAATATTCAACGTGCCGAAATCCTTCACAATCCGAAATAGGGTGCGGGTAAAATCCACCGCCTCCGGGCGCACAATAATAAAATCGTAATGCCCGTATGATTCCAGCATTTTCAAATAGGCGTCGTCCTTAGAAATTTCCATTGCCTCAGCCAGCCCTTGCAGCAGCTTCCACAGTAAAGCGTTGGCGTCAAGGGAACGTTTTTCTCTGTGCTTTTTGACGTCAATATCAACGTCTGCATTTAGCAGTTTTGAAAGCGCTGGGACGTCTGCTGCGGAGGCGGGAACCGTCGCCGTCAAGACGAGGTTCCCGTCGAAATCATATCCAAGGCCGGTTAATGTGCCTCTCATGCGTTCCACGGCGTCACGCCGTTATCATCGGGGAACACGTCGTCGAACGTGCCGAAATCGGCCGCTTCCGCTTCCGCGGATAGGTCTGTGCCGGATTCGAACGCCTTATACTGTTCGGAAGCCTTAATGCGGTTCTGTACCCATTCGGGCAGACTTTCGATCTCGCTAAACGTGAAATCATCCTCGATGCTATAAAGCGTGGTGGGCATGTCGCACACAGGCGCCGGCATGCCTTTGAGGAGGCGGGTGACAGCAGATACTTCCGTGTACGTCTTCGTGCCGTCTGCGCTGGGCTTATGCACGATTGTGATAAGGCACGGGGCGTTCAGCACGTTACGCAGATCGAAGCCCTTCAATTCGTCCGGGCTAAATTTGCGGCCGCGCCACCCTTCCAGCAGTTTGCGAAGGTTGCTCTTTTCGGCAAGCGAGGCGGAATAGGTTCCGCTTACCGTGCGCGTGACGGTTTCGCCGTTGATTTCGATGGTTTCCTCCGGAATCGCCCACACAAAAAGAACTTTAGGAGATGCTTTTTTGTATTTCTCACTCCATTGGTCGCCTAAGTCGATGATGCTTTTACATACGGCGGCGTACGTTCCCTCCTCAATGGGCGTGATATTGCTGCCTTCGGGTTCCTTTACGATAAGACCCATAACCTTTTAGATCCTCCTTCGTTAATTTAATTGTTGAGATTGGACGATCCAGCCGCAACGCGTCACCGGTACGGCTGAATACGTCCTTGCTTGCCTGTTTAATGATGTGGAATTCACTCACGGAATTTTACCGAAAACTTGCCGGGTACTTCTTCCACGCTGGCGCCGGCCACATATTCGCCCGTATCCGAATCAAACACGTTTCCGTCAATGATGGTAAGGCGCTTTTTAAGATCCCCCCACATAAGACGCGTTTTTGTTTCCACAAAATCCGGGTACGTTTCCGCGAGGGCGGCTTCGTCCGGCACGATCTTTTCCGACGGGCGTTTGAATTTCAGCACACCCGACACAAGGCGATAACTGTCTTCGGTCTTGGTGGCGCGATGCTCGACCGTGTTGAAATATTCTTCAAGCAAATGCAGACGGTACGCGTTTTTCTTTTCGGTCTTGTCCTGCTCCGCCTTGGCCTGTTCTGCATAATAGGCCGCCATTTCTTCCGCCAGCGCACACACGCGGGCGCATTCGTCGGCGTCTTTCTTCATTTCGCGGAGGATGAATTCCGCATCTTTATCGTTCTTGATATGCCACGAATCATCCTCGATCCCGCACAGGTCGCGGGCGAAATCAATCATGTTGAAATCACTCATTCCTTGATTTCCTCCCAGCGGAAGCGACCGTTCCCGGCGTTACGCCAGCGGCCGAGGCCGTTATAGAATCCGTAATCAAGCCAATCTTCAAGCACTTCGAAGGTTACCGGCTTGGATTTAGCCGTGCCGGTATTGACGACGATTTCAACCTCGATCACGATCTCCCAATCGTCGATATACTCACTGGCGGCCGTACAGGTGCGCTGCCCCTGCATTGTCATCGCCAGCAGCGGGCGTTCCCTCACGCCGTCGGGTGCGGTGACCGTTTCGCCGTTGCGCTTAATTGGGATCTGTCGTGGCGTTACGAAGACAAACTGGTCTACCTTACTTACCGGCGCCGCTACGCCGTTCTGTTTAGACAGGGCGCGGCCGGCGGACTTAAAAAAGCCCTTTACTTGATAATCCATCAAAATGGGGTTGCCGGCCTTATCACGATAGAATACGGTCAAACCCTGCTGGTCGAGGTTTTCGACGATTTCCTCGTCTTCCATAATCTGCGGCGCTTTCGACGCGATGAACGTCGTACGCACCTTTTCGTTTGCGGGCTGGCTGCCCAACATCGGCGTGAGGCCGATCAGTCTGTACTTCCTTACTTCTGTTTCAATCATGGTGTGTTTGTTCTCCTTTTCTTTTTTTGATTCGATGCTATGCTATGCAATGCCCTCCGCTTTTCTTTGCAATGCCATCGCGTAACTATGCTTTACCGTGCTTTTCCTGCACCGATCATCGCCATAAAAAGCAAATTTATGCAATGCCGCAGCCATACTAATCTTGACTTTGCGTTAGCATCGCGGCGCAAAACAACGCATTTCTGTCGCCCTGCTCTGCAAATCATCGTCCCTTACTGTGCATTCCCAAGCTATGCCACCACGATGCATCGTTTTCGCATTTCCTCGCCATCACAATGCCGCACCGCCCTTGCTTCGCCTATGCAGTGCTATGCCTCGCAAAGCCATCGCGATGCATAACCATAATTACCTTGCAATGCCCAAGCCTTTCCAAGCAGCGCCCTGCTACGCCTCCGCACCGCTGTACTGAACTTTACCGTCGCAATGCTGCACTATAAATTGCTTTTTGCAACGCCTTACTCCACAATGCCCTTGCCAACCAGTGCCTTGCTCCGCCTATACCGCGCTCCGCCGATACTCTACTTCTCAATGCCCACGCTTATCTTGGCCTAATCGCTACCTGCGTTTCCCTACCTTCGCTTGACCGTTCATAGCCTTAACCTCGCGCGGCAATTCGTTAATACGCTATCACCTCGCGCCATCCATTCGCACGGGCGACCCGGTCAAGGTCTTCCTGCGCCCGTTCGTACGAATCGCGCCACACGCTTAACAGCCAGTACGTTTGGCATGTCCGCGCGTTGTGGCACATGGTTTTAAACTTCGATCCGTCGAAGCTGGCGGCGACGTAATAACGGTTGCCGTCGACGTCTTCATACATTCTCACGATCACCGAATCGCCTCCTGCATGTAAGGTCGATTGAAAATCCAAACAGACGGTCGCTTTCCGGGTATGTCAGCTTTACGCCGTCGAGAATGCATCGGCATGACGTGCTTTCGCCTATGTTGGCGTAAAATCGGCGGGCTTCGATATACTCGTCCGTTTCAAACGTGTTGACGATGTTCCCGCCGTGGTAGGCAATGAGTTGGTATTTCATGGTGTCACCTCCTCAAATCGTTACTCGCTCAAATGCCGTCTGCCGCTTGCGCCCGCGCTGGGCTTTCTTCGACGGGATGTGCGCCATGTCGCGGACGCGGATCCCGATTTCCGTTTCCGTCAACGCCCCGGAATCAATCAGCCCTTGCAGCGTATCGCGGCCAATGTTCAGCGCTTGACAGGCCGCGTGGCGGCTTATGTACTCCTTGCCGCCGTGCAATCTAACGAAAGATTCCTCGCGGGCGATGGACGTTGCCAGCACCGCATTGACCGCGGTTTCAATCATGCCTTGGAGGGCTTCGTTGAAATCCATATCAACCGCGCCTCCCGCGCATGATGGCGACGAACAGGCGCCGTGCGGGCTTGGTGTCTGCGAACAGGACAAGGCCGACGCCAAGCCCGATCACGACCGACCAATAAATGATCTGCTTCAAAATCATTGTGCTTCTCCTTTAGTCCAGCCCTTAACGGCGCCTCCCACGGAAACCGTTTTACACATCAATATCAATAAAGGAGGGTGCGGCCAATGCCACCGCATTTTAATGGGCGGGAGGCGCTGCTAAGGGCTGGCGGGGTGGTTATTCCTCTGCAAATAAATCGTTAGGCGTAATGTTCAATGCCTTACAAATTGCCGGGATGTTATTGGAATCGATCCTTGCCCGACCGCGTAAAATGTCGTTGAATTTCTTTGGCGCAAGGCCAGCGGCGCGCGCAACGGCAGCTTGACACATATTGCCCGTGGCCATAACCTCGTAAATTCGCTTTCTAACGTCCACCTAGTCACCTCCGATCACAAGTTTCTTGGGACGCCTATAGGATAGCACATGTTTCTTGTGCCGTCAACACATTTATCACAAGTTTCTTTAACTTTCGTATTGATTTTTAAGGACAAGTAAAGTAAAATTTCAACATGGAGGGCAATCAAATGGGTTTTGCAGAAAGATTAAAAGAAGCCCGCATCGCGGCGGGACTCAATCAAAAAGAACTTGGCGCCTTGATTGGTGTCACTGGAAACGCTGTGTCTAATTATGAAAACGGAACAAGCAGCCCCAATGATAAAATTCTGTTGAAGATTTTCGACGCGCTTAACGTCGATCCGAATTTTCTTTTTCAAGATAGTTTTGCAAAAGAAAAAGCCCCTGTAGAACAGGGACTTTCACCGGAGCATGTTGAATTGCTTAAACTGTTTGACGCTTCCGACGCTGACGGCCGGGATCTTCTGTTACAGTTTGCGCGTTATACAGCGAAAGCAAATAATCGCGCTCACGAATTGACAGACGAAGAACGTGTGCGCGCGGCACTGCATCGGCACATGCTGCTTGATTCACGCAAAGAAACCCCGGCAGATCGGGAGAAACTAAGTATTTGACGTCGGGGATTTCTTCCCAATTGATGTAAATGCGCTTCATACTCCTCACCTTTTACGAACGCTTGTTTGTATTGAATTATATCTTTTAAGGAAACTTTTGACAAGGGTAAAAAATTGAAAAATCGCGATTTGTTGTAATACAATGATACGATTCATGCGAGAAAAAAGAAATAGCGTAATAATGCGTCATTGGCGCATTTAATTGCGGGAGGGATGCAATATAAAGCAATTGTTATCGGATCTGCGCGGCATTATGATTTATAGGGAAATGAATTGCCGCACGTTGGGCGAGAAAGTCCACAAGGACGCGGCCACCGTTGCCCGTCAGCTTGACCCGGAACGCAGCAATCCAACCGCGGCTGTGTTGATCGAATACGCGGAAGCGATGGACGCGACCATTGTCGCTATGACGCGCGAGGCCGCGCAAGCGATGGCCGACGCGGATATATCTGCCTATCGCGGCCGGTTGGCAGAAATGGGCGCGGAGGTTGAACGGCTCAAGGCGGAAATTGCACGGTTAAACGGTTCCGTTGCCCGTCGGGATGAAATTATGGCCGATCAGCGCGAACAGATCGCGCGGCTGAACAGGATCGTTGATTATAAAGAAGAAGACATCCACAGGAAGGATTTTGTGATCAAGGAGCTTTACGATAAAATCATAGAATTGCAGAAGGGTGGTTAAAAATGAAAAAGCTATTTCCGTTACTGCTGGCCGTGCTGTTGCTGATGGGATGCGCACCGCTTGAAATGGTCGTAGAAGCTGCGGACGAAATAATAGAAGCGTTACCGACGGAGGAATCTACGCCGGAACCGACGCCCGCACCGACGACCGCGCCGACACCGAAGCCTACTATCTATATTGGCGATCCGATTGTATATACCGGGGAAGGCAATGACATTGTTTTTTTAGATGAAAACATTGGAGATAAGTTAAACCCCATGTGGGTATTTGAAATCGAAGGCAATAAGGCCGACAGACATTTTGCCGTTACCGCCTACGATAAAGACGGCGAATACCTTGATTTATTGGTGAATACGACGCGGCCGTATTCGGGCGTAGTTTATGAAAAATCGTTAGAAGGCCGTATGCTGGAAGTACAGGCATCGGGCGAATGGACGATTACCGCAAAATCAATTTATACCGTACCTACCTTGAGGCGTGGCGAAACGCTTACTGGCGAAAATGATACTGTTGTTTTGTACCTCGATGGTGAAGCAAAATTCCTTACGGCGTCCGGGAATGCAGATGGCCACCATTTTTCAATATGGGCGCACGGCATCGACGGCCGAGAATTATTACTTAACACAACAGACCCATACGAGGGCAAATCGATAATAGAAAAAGAACCCATTGTACTGGAAATAAACGCAGTTGGCGAATGGTCGCTCACGATTGATTAAATAAAAAATGCCGCCTGTCCTGTTGGCGCAGGATGGGCGGCGGTACACAAGAAGACCTTGACCGGGTTGCTTTTGTGTACCCTTATTTTAACAAAATGGAGGGTATTATGCAATGAAAAAGCAGAAAGACGGCAGATATCGCGCAAAAGTCACCGTCGGCCATGATTCGGCCGGCAAAGCCGTTGTCAAATGGGTGTCCGGCCGCACGAAAAAGGAATTGGAAGCGGCCAAGGCCGAAGCGATTCAAACATATATTGCGGGCATATCATCAAAGCGGCGCGAGGTGTTGTTCGAAACCTACGCGCGGGAATGGTATGAAACGTACAAAAAACCCAGTATCAGCTATTCTTCGCGGGCGTCTTATGCAACCATATTCAATAATCATATTTTGCCGGCGTTGGCAAACAGGCAGCTACGCGCGATCAGCGCCAACGAACTGCAAGCCCTTTTGAACAGCAAAGCGGGCGCATGTACGGCGACCGTTGGTTATATTCATTCTATTTTGCGGAACATATTCAAATTGGCGTATGCACAGGGAATTATTGATCGCGACCCGTCTGTCGCATTGAAGAAGCCCCACGCCGTCAAGACGTCCCGCCGTGCGCTTACGGATGCGGAAACGGCTGCGGCGCTCCGGGTGGCGCAGGATCACCCGCAAGGGCTGATTATCTATCTTCTGTATTATACAGGCATGCGGTTGGGCGAAGCATGCGGCCTCATGTGGACGGACGTCGATTTTAGGGAACGCGTTATCCATGTACGTCGCGATGTCGATTTTAAGGCCGGCAGCATCGGCACGGTTAAAACCACGTATTCGCTGCGCGACATCCCGATTGTGGATGACCTGTATGCCGTGTTGACACGCGCCCGTGGGATCGGTTACGTCTTCCCGGCGCCCGACGGCGACCATTGGCGGAATACGCAGCTTAACCGGCTATGGAAAGACCTTGCCCGCGCAATGTGCGACGCCGATCCGACAATAGAAAATAAAGACGGCGCATCCGTTCTCACCGCCCATTATTTCCGGCACAATTTCGCGTCCGTACTGTATAACGCGGGCGTTGACGTGCTGGCGGCGCAGAAGATACTTGGCCACGCCAAGGCGTCCACAACGCTTGACATTTACTCCCATATCAGCGAGAAGCAGACGAAGTTAAACGCGGACAAAATTGCCGGCGCATTTGCGGCAAAATAAAGGTTGCCGAAAAGTTGCCGAACGTGCGATAAATTGCCGGTATCGGAAACCCGCAAACCCGCTAAATATAAGGAAAAAGCCCGTTTTTCAACGGGCTTTTGGTATCCGGCAGCTACCTATATTTTAAAACAAAACAAGACAAACACGGCATAATTTTTGACCGAAATTAGGGCGTTTCCCGCGTTGGTGCGCGCGTGGTTTAGCTGGCAAAGGTTGCCGAATGGTTGCCACAAAGCGGAATTACAAACCTGTCGACGGATGCGTTATAATATATATAGGCAGTGTGACCTCTCCTGTGTTTTTGGTGTTCGTTTCTCCGGGGTGGGGGCGGTTTGACCGCCCTTTTCCTATACATATATAATATGAAGGGTATGCATCGAATGACCGCACAAGAGTTGAAAAGCTGCCGCCAACGCAATGATCGCATTAAGTCGTTGAATGAGTCGATTGAACGGCTCCATTCTACGATGGAGTCCATGACACAGGTGTTATCGCTCGCGCCCGCACATGGATTTGGAACAGACAAGCTGGCCGAACAGATGGCCGCCTTGTTTGAACTGACCGAACGCCGAACGGCGGAGATTATCGCGCTAGAACAAAGCCGCGACAACGTGGAGGCGTGGCTGGTTACCTTACCTCCTCACAAGGCGAAAGTTATCCGCCTCCGCTATGTCGATGCGCTGCCGTGGAAACAAGTCGCCCGCCGCGCCGGGTACGCGGAAAGCACGTGTTACGACATCAACAGCGAAATCTTGAATGCTTTAAATCCGTAGGAATCCGTAGTTGAAACCGCCATAAACTATACCATGAGAATATGTGTAAGGCGCCGCCCGGTTGGGTTGGCGCTTTCTTTATCTTGTAAAGGGTGGTGACGATGCCGCTTAACGATAGGCAGAAGCGATTCTGCGAATTATATGTCGCCAATGGTCACAACGCGACAAAGGCCGCCTTGGATGCCGGGTATAGCGAGAAAACAGCCCGCACAATCGGTTCCGAAAACTTGACCAAACCCGACATACAGGAATATATACAGGTTTTAGCGCAGCCCGGCGACAATAAACGCATAGCCGACGCCCGCGAGGTGTTGGAATATCTCACGTCCGTGATGCGCCGCGAGGCCACGGAAAGCGTGGTTATCACATTGAAAACCGAGGAGGTTTTCTACGACGATAACGGCCACAGGATCACGCGAAAGCGCGAAGAGCCGCGCGTTGTTGAAATCCCCTCCAAGTTGTCCGACGCCAACAAGGCCGCGGAGATGCTTGGTAAAAACCTCGCCTTGTGGGACGGCTCCGGTAAGACGTCGGGCAAGAATGATATCTTGACGTCGTTGCTTGACGTATTGAGGGCGAAGGAATGACGATCAGCTATAGCGAAAAGCAGCGGGCGTATTTGAACGCCCCTTTTGACCATTGCCTTGACGTGGCCGAAGGGTCGCCGCGATCCGGCAAGACATTCGCAACCATCGCGCGGTTTGCGCTGAATCTCATTCGATCCCGTGACCTTACGCACTTGGTAACCGCCTATTCGCAGGAACAGGCATACAGGTTGGTCATTGAAGGCGACGGCTTCGGCCTGTTGCATATTTTTGACGGCATGTGCGAAATGCGGCACGACGACAACGGCGACCATCTTTTGATTCACTTGCCCGATGGTGACAAGAAAGTATATTACAAGGGCGGCGGCAAGGTTGACAGCCGCAAGGCGATTGTCGGTATTTCGTTGGGATCCGTTTATTTCTGCGAAATCGACCTCTTGCACATTGACATGATACAGGAATGTTTCCGCCGCACGTTCGCCGCGCGTGACCGTTGGCACTGTGCAGACTTGAACCCGCCGGCGCCAATGCATCCCGTTATTGAGCAGGTGTTTAACGTGCAGGACACGCGCTGGACGCACTGGACGATAAAGGACAACCCGATCATTACGCCGGAACGTATGGCGGAAATTGAAGCGGTGTGCGCGAAGAACCCGTATTTGTATAAACGCGATTGGTTGGGTGAACGCGCGATTCCACAAGGCGTCATTTATTCCGGTTTCGATATGGATAAGCACCTTATCAACGAACCGCACGACGGCGCCCGCCCTATCGAAATGTTCTTCGCCGCTGACGCCGGTTTGACCGATGCGACGTCAGTTTCTTGCAATATCATTGCCGAATATAAAGGCCAGTACGTTCTTTACCGCGTCGCCCATTGGTGGTATGACGGCGGACAGAGGGCGCTTTCCGAACAGGCGCGAGAGATCGCCCAGCGGTTTGCGCCGTATTGCCGGCAGAAATACAAAATGCTTGAATCCTGTTGGAAGGTCGACCCGGCCTGTAAAGCGTTGCGAAAAGAATTGGAACTGTGTCGGATCTTCACGGATGGCGCGGACAATAACGGCCGCGACGTTAAAGGGAACAAAAAAGGAATCGCTGTCGGCATCGAATACGCCCAATCCGCGCTGGCGGACGGGCGTTTTTTCGTCGTTGACGATCCCGTTTATGGCGCCCAGCATTTCATGCAGGAAATCGGTATGTATTGTGTTGACGACAACGGTAACCCGGTCGACAAATACAACCATAGCATGGACGAAATGAGATATGCGAATAACTATTTCTATAAACGTTATGTCCTGTAGGAGGAACGACCATGTTCGACGATTTCACCATGATTATACACGAACTGCCGCCGCGTGATACGGTCATCATACCTGTGGGCGACGTGCATCTTGGCGCCCGTGAACACATGGCGCGCGAATGGGAAGCGTTTTGCAAAGGCATCCTTGAACGCGAAAACGCGTATCTCTTTATTGGTGGCGATATGTTCAACAACGGTGTGAAAACGTCCGTGTCGAACGTGTACGAAGAGGTGATGCGCCCGCAGGAAGCAAAGCGCGAAATGGTGCGTATGCTTACTCCGTTGCGTGATCGCATCCTTGCCGGCGTTGGCGGAAACCATGAACGCAGGAACAAGGACGTTGACAACGATCCATTGTATGACGTCTTCTGTAAGTTGGACATCGAGGAACGCTATCGTTCTAACCTTGCATTCGTCAAGGTGCGCCTGTCGGACGGGAACCGGAACACACCCGGCGACAATCGCCCGTGTTATACGTTCGTCCTTGCACACGGCGCGGGATCTTCCATCTACACGACCAGCGCGGCCGCCCGCCCGGAACGCTTCGGGATGGCGATTGACGGAATGGACTGTCAAATTACATTCCACACCCACAAGCCGCTTAACGCGCCGGTGGGCAAAATTAAAATCGATCAGCAGAACAATAAAGTTTCTGTTGTACCGTGGCGGCTGGTCGTCGGATCTTCGTGGCTGAACTATGCCGGGTATGCGGGACAGAAACTGTTGACGCCGACCGTCCATTGCAAGCAGGAAATTCTGTTAAGCGGACGCGGCAAGGAATTAAAAGTGATACAGTGAGGTGGTTGAATGACCTTGCTTGATAGGTTGAAAGGGGCGGTGAAACGCATGGGGGCAACGACCGGCTTGAGCCGCGAGTTTAAAGACATTTTCGAAGTGGGCGGTGTTCCCGCCTTCAATCAGTTTTATTACTTTGGTATTTTCCCGTGGCATTACGTCTACAAGGGCTTTTATTCCCTGTGGCACAAGGTCGCCGCGCCAAGCATCGCTAACCCGATGGGGACGCGTGAACTGTTCCGTTTGAACATGGCGAAAGCATGTTGCGCGGAACTGGCCGGCCTGCTTTGGGGTGAAAAAGCAAAGGTAAATGTAAACCTTCCGGGATTCAAGCCGACCGACGCCGAGCCGATCGACAAGGCACAGCGGTTTATTGATTCCGTCTTGAAGAAAAACAATTTCGACGTCAAAATGCAGGAGGCCATTGAACAGGCGCTTGCATTGGGCGGCGAGGCCATCAAAGTATGGTACGAAGAGCGCCATGACGCCGACGGCAACGTTATTCCCGGCACGGGCGAAATCAAACTTGGCTTCTGCATGGCGGATCAGTTTGTCCCTACCGAATGGAATAACGCAGACATCAGCGCGGGCGTTTTCATTTCCCGACAGGCAAAGGGCGGTTATTACTACACCCGCCTCGAATGGCACAAGTGGGATGGCGAAACTTATGTCGTAAGTAACGAATTGTACCGTTCCGAAATGAAAAAGGACGGCGCCGTCGAAGGGCAGGATATTCTTGGTTTCCGTTATCCGCTGGCAACCATTTATCCGTTCTTGAACGAAGAAACCCCCATACAGGGCTTGGAAAAATCGCTGTTCTCTTACTTTAGGACGCCCATCGCAAATAACATTGACGATAACTCCCCATTGGGCGTGTCCGTTTACGCTAATGCGATGGACACCATTAGGTCGCTGGACATTTGCTATGACTCTTTCGTCCGTGAATTCCGCCTTGGCCGTAAACGCATTATCGTGCCGGAACGTTGTATCCGCACGGTCATCGACCCGAAGACCGGTGTATCTCGCCGTTACTTTGACGCCAACGACGAAGCCTATGAGGCGCTGGCTACCGACGATATCGAAGGTCTTAAGATCCATGACAATAGCGTAGAGTTGCGCGTCGAAGAACACGTCGCCGCGATGAACACCTTTTTGCAGATCCTTTGTTTGCAGCTTGGTTTCAGCGCATCCACGTTTTCGTTTAACGCAAAGGATGGCCTTAAAACCGCGACCGAAGTCGTCAGCGAAAACAGTAAGACTTACAAGACTATCAAAAACTGTCAAACCGTTATTACGCCGGCCATCGAAAAGTTGGTGCATAATATTTTCGCCGTCGCGATCCTGTATGATATGGAATTCGAAGGCGAAAAGGTCGCCGGCTGGTTCAAAGCAAACGAATCCCTCGACAGCCAGTACGAATGCAAAGTGGCGTGGGACGATGGCGTCGTGCAGGATCGAACCGCTAATATTAACGAGGGTATCATGCTTGTCAACAGCGGCCTCATGAGCAAAAAAACCTTCCTCATGGATACGCTAGGCATGACCGAAGAACAGGCGGCCATTGAGTTGCAGCGCATCAACGACGAAGGGCAGATTGACGAATTGGCCATTGATCGGTTTGACGTGGGTGGTGTTGAGTAATGACGCCACAGGAGGTTTTACTCCTATCCGAACCCGTCGAGAAAATGTATGCCGATTGCACGTCCCAGCTTGTTATTAATATCGCGTCCCATTTCAAAACCGGGCGCGGGCTGGAAACGCAGGAATGGCAGATTAAGAAGCTGTCCGAATTAGGGCAGCTTACGCAGGAGTCGGTTGAAATTATCGCCCGCTATACTGGCGAAGCCCCGGAAACTGTGCGGGCTACGTTTGAAAAAGCTGTAGGCATGACGTTGAGTGACGTCGAAAAGACCTTACACGAAGCAGCGGAGGCCGGTAAGATCGCCACCGCGGCGGGCGATATTTTCGCATCTACACGGATCAAAACCGTGCTGACGAATTATATTAACCAAGCGAACGAAGATTTCAACCTCGTCAATACTGTCATGTTGGAATCCACCGCAAACCGTTACCGCGCGGCCATCGCCGGCGTGGTTCAGTTTGAGGAGGCGGCGTTGATTGAATCGTTGACGTCGTCAAAAAACGCAGTTGAACTTTCGGCGCAGCTTGGCAAGGCGCAGCGCATTCTTAACGAAGGCGCCGGCAGTGTGGCCATGTCAACGGCGACGCGCCAACAGGCGTTGCGGCATGCCGTGCGGCAGTTGGCCACAAAGGGAATTACGGGCTTCATTGACCGCGGCGGACATCACTGGACGCCCGAAGCGTACGTGAACATGGATATACGCACCACCGTTCACAACGTGGCCATTGAGTCACAGAAAGCCCGATCTGCCGATTATGGCGTTGACACGTTTCAAATCAGCACGAAGGCCGCGGCGCGTCCGCTGTGTTATCCATATCAAGGTTGGGTTTGTTCATGGAATAACTTTAGCCGCATGGTGGAAGATCTTAACGGCGATCCCGTCCTCGTTCACGCCATCACGGAAACGTCCTACGGCGAACCCGCGGGCATCTTCGGCATTAACTGCGGGCATTTCCCGAATACGTTCGTCCCCGGCTGGAGCGCGCTGACATATGGCGCCGCCGATGAAATCGACGAGGCGACAAACGACCGGCAGTATCAGTTGAGCCAGCAACAGCGCGCGAAGGAACGCAAGGTTCGGAGGTTGAAAACCGAGGCCGCCGCCTATGACGCCGCCGGCGACCGCGAGGCGTTCGACAAAACCGCCTTGAAGGTTAAAACGGCCAGTAACGAATATAAAACATTCTGCCGCACTAACGGGCTGACCATGCGAGTTGATAGAACGCAGGTTATCGGGTATAATAGAAGTATAAGCAGCAAAGCAAACGCAACCACGCGAAGCATCGCCACAGCTGATGGGCTGAATGTGCGAAAAACCATTCATTCCATCGAACAAGCAGCAAAACGCAATATTTCAAATGACGCAATTCGTGACGCGTTAAAAAACCCGTTACAGATAACGCCCATAAAATATCGTACGGATGGATTGCCGAGTAAAAAATATATTGGTCGTTTTGCAACCGTTGCCGTAAATCCCGATAATGGGAATATCACGACCGTACACGGCACACATTCAAAAGTAGTTAAGAAATTAACGGGGGGCTAATCGATGCGATATAAATTCAGTAAAGACGAATTATCAACGCTTGAAACGCTGAATCTTAATTTCGATCCTGCCGGCGATTTATCGGACGATAATGAAACATTATTGCTTGAAATAGTGGAAGACGCTGCAACGTTGGCTGGATATGATACGGTTGCTGGTGAAAAATTCGTAGATATTTTGGATACAATGGCAAAACAATCTTGGTAAAAACATATTGCACATGACCACCCTTCAAAGGGTGGTTTTATTATGCCGAAAGGAGTAAATTATGGCTACTTGCAAACACATGTTCATTCTTATCCAAAAAAATCCTCATGAAAGGGTAAAGCATTGCACCAAATGCCATGTTGAAATTGGAGAAAATGAAAAGGTGAAACCCAAGCCCGGCAAGGATGAAGCCGAGGAGGGAAAAGTCGATGCTGAATGATATCTGCTATAAACTTTCACAGGCACAGGACATTCTCCGCGTAGCGCAGGACAACGAAGCCGCCCGCCCTTCCCTTGTGGCCGCGGCAAAGGACATCCTCCGCACCGCCATTAAGCTGATCGACACCGCCGAAACCATCGAGGAAGACGAATAACCGATGATTTAAGCGCCGTCCGGGCGCTTTTTTCATACCCAAATTCGCCCCGCGGGCGGGCGTAAAATACCCGCTATCGCCTATCGCTCACAGGCGTTAAAAGGAGTGTAAATGGCATTTTCCCGTAAGTTTCTCATCGATAACGGCGTACCCGAAGATAAGGTCGATGTTATCATGGCCGAACGTAACCGTACTTTGAATGATTACGTTCCCAAAGGCGACGTGCAGGCGCAGATCGACGCCGCGCTGGCCGAAGCGCAGAAAGCCGCCCCCGTCGTCAATGTCACCGAGGCCGAAGAGTACAAAGCGTTGCTTGCCGAAAACGCGAAAATCAAGGCATTTCAAACCGACGATTTCAACGCCGTCAAGAAACCGTACCTTGATATCGTTTGGGGCAAGCTTGACCACGGCGAGAAGCACAAACCGTATGCAGAACAGTTGACGGCTATCGCTGAAACGATGCCGGATCTGTTCAACACCCACGAACCCGAACCCAAGCCCGCAGCGCCGCAGTTTGGTGCGCCGGCGGTTGGCGCAATGCCGACCGGCAACACCAAACCGACGTTCGAAAGCCTTTGGGGGCTGGGCAAAAAGTAACAAGAAAGGAAGTATTTATTTATGGCTTTCACTCAGCAGAACCTTAATTACACCACCGAGTATTCCAAGGCAATGGCCAACGCGTACCCCTATTGGTCTTATTTCGCCGATCTGTTCGGCTCTCCCAACAGCGCGACCTATAAGCCCATTTCCGGCAAGGCCGTAGCCGTGCAGAGCATGACCGTCGCCGGCGCAAAGGCCGTAGACCGCGACAACCTCGACGGCCAGTTTGCCCGTAATTTCAACACCGATCAGCAGATTCTTACCATGTCTATGGATCGCGAGTGGTCTACCCTTGTTGACCCTATGGATATGCAGGAAGACGCTATCGTAACCATCGCCAATATCACTGAAACCTTTAACCGTTTCCAGAAGGTTCCCGAAATGGACGCCTATGCCGCCTCCAAGCTGGCTGCCGCCGCCACCACCGCCGGCAACGTCGATAGCACCGCACTGACCACCGAGAATATTCTTGGCCAGTGGGACAGCTACGTTGCAGCTATGGTTGACGCCCGCGTTCCCCGTGACCGCATCCGCGCCAAGTTTACTCCGCAGACCTACAAGCTGCTCAAGGAAGCCGCCGGCCTTACCCGCTTCGTCGAAACCAACAGCGGCATTATGGGTGTAGACCGCAATATTGCCAAGCTGGACGGCATCGTCGTTTCCGAGGTTCCCTCCGACGTAATGAAAACCGCTTACACCTTTACTGAAGGTTGGGCGCCCGCCGGTGGCGCACAGCAGATCAACATGATCCTGTTCGACCCGCTGGCCGTCGCTGCTCCCGTCGTTTATGACGTGTCCATGATGTCCGCGCCCACCGCGCAGACCAAAGGCAAGTGGCTGTACTATGAGCGCTACTATTACGATGTATTCGTACTGAACCAGCGCACCAAGGGCATCTACGCCAACATTTCCGCGTCCTAATAAGGAGGTAACCCGTGGCATTCGTAACAGAAGAGTATTATAACAGTACCTTCATGGGCTTGCCGATTGCCGCGGAAGATTTCGCACGGTTTGAAACATGGGCTGAAAGGGCTGTCGGCGCATTGACCCGGTGGAGGATCACCGCGGACAATTTCGACAGCCTTCCCACGTGGATGCAGACCGCCTACAAGGATGCCGTTTGTGCGCAGATGACCTATTACGCGCAGGAAGGAATTGACGTCGCCGTCAAAGGCGTATCGGACAAATCTTTTACTGTCGGCAAGGTTAGCGTGTCGAATGCGGCCAAGACAGAGGGCAGCGGCTCCATGATTGCCCCGTTGGTTTATAGCATCCTTGGTCAATCCGGTTTAATCGGCGCACACGTCCCCGTTTATGAAAGGTGGGGTATCTAATGGAACCGATCCCTTCCAAGATCCTCACCCATTCCATCACGCTTATGGCGTGTATGGGCGTGGACGTGTGGCAGAACCCGACGTTCACGGAAACGCCTGTTGGCAAGGTCTGCATGCAGCCTACGCATGAAACGCGGAGGACGCGGGACAACACGGAAGTTGTCCTGCGTTCCCTTCTTTTCGCTGATGCCGTGCGATCCGTCCCGGCGCTGGATTACGAAGCCCTACAGATTCAAAGCGAGGCCGCCGGTCATCCGCTGCGGCTGACCTTTGGCAACAACATGTATACCGTATTAACGATTGACAAGCTGTTTGACGACAAAGGTAAATTGCATCACTGGGAAATGGGGCTGGTTTAATGGGTTGCACCGTCGAATTTACTCCCGTTTCCGCGTCTTCGATTGAAAAGCGTTTTGAAAAGGCGCTTTTCGCCGCGAAAGAGCAGATACACAACGATTGCAATTATTACGTCCGAGTCGACCAAGGCACGTTGCGCGACACGTCAAACACCGCTGTCAGCGGCATGGAGTTGACCGTAAATTATAACCAGCCTTACGCGGCACGGGTGTACTTTACGGGCAACCCTTCCCACGCCGTCAACCCGAATGCGTCCTTGCAATGGTGTCACAAGGCACAGGCCGCCCGCGGGAAAGTGTGGGAACAAATCTTACAGAAGGGAATGAATGACGGATGATGTTAAACGATATTTTGCTTTCCGTAATCGCATTGGCGCAGCAGGAAAGCCTTTACGCGCCTATCACCGTCGGCGCCCTTCCGGCTGATAACGGTTTATGTATGGCCATTGGCTCCGGCACTGATGGCGAAATCTACCGCAATGCGTCGACGTATTCAACGCTTACAATCGTTTTCAACGGCAAGCACACAAATCAAAGCGTTCTGTTAGACGCACTCGACCGCGTTCACAGGCGCTTGACCGCTAATTGGAACTATCCGACCGCGGATGGTTACCAAATTACCGCTATAGAAACCGAAGCCGCGCCGTCGTACCTTGACAGGGAAGATAACGGCGCATGGTTATACGGATCTTCGTTGCGGATCAATTATTATAGGAGGTAAAATATGGCACTTACTGAATCTATGCTTGTATCTCATGCAATTGCTGCCGAAATCGACACCACGCCCGAATCTGCCGAACCTACTTGGGTGAAATTCGGCGCCGGCATCGAGAATTTTTCCGAAAGCTTGAACGAAGTTGTTCAGCAGTATTTCTTTTTCAGTGATGGCGGCTATGCCCGCAATTACGTGACCGGCCTCGCGCCCGCGTATTCCTGTTCCGGCCGCCGCATCCTTGGTGACGCCGCACAGGATTATATTTTCGCCGCAGACCGCAAGTTTGGCTTGATGGTCGAACGCAACACCAATTTCCGCATCAGTGTAGAGCAGCTCGACGGCACTACCGTACAGATCACCGCAGAGGTTACCATCGCAAATATGAGCGACCTTGGCGGCGCGACCACCGACGGCAGCGCGGTGTCCTTTGAGGTTCGCATTAACGGCAAGCCCGAAGTCACCACCGTACCCGCGGCCTAACGTTCGAACACAGGAGGCATCAAACTGATGCCTCCTTTTCTTTTAATTGGAAGGGAGAAGGAAAATGTACAAGGTAACGCGCAAGACCACCGAAAAGCCTATGCGGTTCATGCTGGGCGATTCCGTTGTAGAATTCAACCTGCCGAATGAAACGGCCGTATCCCGTTTCAAGGAAATACAGGGCGAATTGGCCGCGCTGCACCAGCAGCAGGACGATCCTAATATTGTAGAAAAAATCGGCGCATGCATCATTAAGTTGATGCGCTTGTTTTTCGGCAATGACATCACCGAAACAATGCTCGTCTTCTTCGAGGGTAATTACGTCGAACTGATCGAGCAGATGTTCCCTTATATCGACAAGGAAATCATCCCCGAAATCAAGCGACGCAGTAAAGCCCGCGCGAAGGCGATGAAACGCAGAAAATGAAACAGACATTATACCGATCACTCCCGTGGCATGTAGACGTAAATGGGAGGCGGTTTCGAATAACGCCCTATTATGACCGCGTGTTGCGCGTGTTCGACATATGGGCAGATTCAAACATATTAGACGAAGACAAGCTGGCCGCAGCTTCGCGCCTGTTGGTGCGTGGACGGCCGAACGTGGACGCGTTGAACGCGGTTTTTGCGTTGCTGTTCGAACAGCACGACACCACCGACGACAAAAAGACCTTCGATTTTATGCAGGACTCCGGTCGCATTTATGCGGCATTCGTGCAATCTTACGGAATTGACCTGTTTAAGATGCAAGGAAAAATGCATTGGTGGCAGTTTATTCAGCTTTTCAATGCGCTCCCGGATAATACCCGTATGGCGCAGGTTATTTCGATCCGCGCGCGGGAAATCCCCGCCCCGACGAAATACAATGCGGCCGAAATCGACAATCTTCGCAAACTCAAAAAGGCCGTTGCGCTGGAAATGTCGCAGGAGGAACGCGAACGACGGCTACAGGCCAGCCTTGCACAGTTGGCCGAAAAACTATATCAAATGGCACAACAGGAGTGATGAAATATGGCGGATGTTGGCGGCGTAAAATATAAGATTTCCGGTGATAATAGTCAGTTTAACGCGGATATCAATCAAACCAAATCGATTGCAACCGGCGCGGCGTCTGCCATTGGCGCGGCGTTCAAGGCCGCCGCGGCGACCGCTGGCGCGGCCGTGGGCGCGGTTCTTACCACCGGCATCACTTATAACGCGTCGATGGAGCAGAAGACCGTTGCCCTTACCACCGCATTGGGTGATGAGGCCGCAGCGCTGGAAACCATCGCGCAGATTCAAAAGGACGCCGCCACGACCCCGTTTGACGTCGAAGGGCTGACACAGGCCAACATGATGCTGATTTCTGCCGGCGAAAGCGCCGGCGGCGCCCGCGACGTTGTTCTCGCGTTGGGCGATGCGATCAGCGCCACCGGCGGCGGAAACGATGAACTTTCTCGCATGGCGGCAAATCTTCAGCAGGTCAAAAACGTAGGCAAGGCCACCGCGGCAGACATTAAACAGTTTGCAATGGCCGGTATTGATATTTACGGCCTTCTCGCGGATTACACGGGCAAGTCTACGGCGGAAGTCAAAAATATGGAGGTATCGTACGACCTCTTGACCGCCGCCCTTAAAAATGCATCCGCGGAAGGCGGCCGTTATTATCAAAGCATGGCCGCACAATCGAAGACCTTTAACGGCCAGCTTGCAACGCTGGGCGACAACGCGAAAACCGTCGCCGGCCAGCTTACCGAAGGGCTGTTTGAAAAACTGGCGTCGGACGTGTTGCCGAAGATTAACGAGGCGCTTGAATCCATCGACGTTGACGCCGTTATCGAAAGCATCGACCATTTAATTGATGGCTTCGTCACGTTGGCGCCTGTTGTCGCCGGTGCGGCGGCGGCGTTTCTTACATTCAAAGCAGTAACTGCTATTGGCGGCACGATCACGTCCCTCACTGAAGCGTTTTATGGCTTGAATGCCGCAATGATGGCAAACCCGGTCGCATTGGTCGTCGCCGGTCTTGTCGGCCTTGCGGCGGCATGCGTTGGCGCCATCGCCGTAATGGACAGGGTCGAAAACGAATATAAAGATCTTACCGACGCCGTCAGCGAAACCACGGCCAGTTACGACAAAAACATCGAGGCCATCAAGAAGACCGAGGCAAGCAACGTTGCGCTTGCTGGCAGTTTGACGAACCTCGTCGCCAAGGAAAGCAAAACAAAAGCGGACAAGGCCGCCATCCTTGGTATTGTCAACGAACTGAACGCGGCCATTCCAAATTTGAACCTCGCGTACAATGAACAGGCCGACGCGCTGAACATGACCACCGAGGCGCTGCTGGAATATATCCACGCACAGGCCGAGCAGGAAACGTACGCGGAAAACGTCGAGACTCTTACAGAAGCGTATAAGGAACAGGCCGAAATCACCACGGCGTTGGCAGAAGCCAATAACGCACTGACCGAGGCACAGGCCGCTTATAACGCGGTTGTGAACGGCGATACGTCCGCCTATGACTACATGGCGAAGGTCGCCGAAGCGGGAAAGAATCTCGCACAGGCCAAAGAAAACGTGCGCGCGTTGACGAACGCGCAGACCGAAAACAACGCCGTCATTGCTGCCGCTGAAAAATTCATCAATGAGTATTCCGCGGGCATCGAGCAGATGGCCGCTTCTGCCGAAAACGGCGCGGATGCGGTTTCACAGGCGAACGAACTTATGGCCGCGGCTTATGCCGAAAACTACGCAGAAATCGCGCAGACCATCGAAAAGGAAGTCGGCCTGTTCGAAGAAATCCCGAAGGCGGCTGAAAAATCTATAGGCGACCTCACGGGCGCGCTTGAATCGCAGATTGAACATATGAATAGTTATATGGACAATCTCGCGGAGGCGGTGCGCCGCGGCCTTAACGAAGGGCTTGTTGCCGCCTTGTCCGATGGTTCCATAGCTTCCGCAGAAGCGCTGGCCGCTATCGTCGAAGGCACTGACGCGCAGATCGAACAGCTTAACGCGACGTATGAAGAAAAACTGCGCGTAGCCGACGTTATGGCCGACGAGTTAGCTTCCACAAAAACCGCGGCCGAAATGGGCATGCTGGGCGTTAACGAATCCCTCGACGCCGGCGCGGCCGAAATGGATAACAGCAGTATCGCGGCCGGCGCGGGCGAAGCTACCGCAGACGCATATGTAGGCGCTATCGAAGCCGGCGTAGGCGAAGCGGCAAGCGCGGGCGGCAATACTGCGGACGCTTACGTTGGCGGCGTAGAAGGCGGCATCGACGGCGCGACGACCGCGGGCGGAAGCACGTCTAACGCATATATTGACGCGATAACTGCCGGCACTACCGGCGTTATTGGCGCGGCGGGAATGTTGGCAGACGCCGCCGGGACTAACCTCGATGCATCTTCTACGGCTAGCGCGGCCGGGCAGGCCGCCGGCAGCGGTTTCGCGTCCGGTCTGTTGTCGATGATTGGCAGTGTTATTTCCGCGGCGAAAAGTCTTGCGGCTAGCGCGGTTGCTCATCTCAAAACGGCGCTTAAAATCAATTCGCCGTCAAAGGTAATGATTGAACAGGGTGAGTTTACCGGCGAAGGTTTCGCGATTGGTATTCTGCATCAAATCGCGCCTGTTAAGAGCGCGGCAGCATCTCTCGCGGCGGCCGTAACCACGCCGCTGACGATGCCCGACACCACCGCGGCGCCTGTGTCCGCGATCACCGCAGACGCTACCACCGCACCCGCTATGGCCGCGCCGGTCGTTCTCAACCTTGACGGCCGCGAGGTTGCCCGCGCCACCGCGTGGTGGACATCCGAACAGATGGCATGGGAGGAAATGTAATGTTCCTAAATGGCAAATCTATCACGAATTACGGCGCGTCGCTGGTGCGGAATTACACCGTTTCCGGCATGGACGTCGCTACCGAAGTCGAGCAGGGGTATAACAGGACAAGTTATACCCTTGCTTCCCAGCAGTTAGAACTTAAAAGCATTAAGGTCGACATTGTTTTCCTTGGCAAAAACACCCGCGACCTGTTTGAGAAGAAGTCGCTGTTTGACGCGTCCTGTTTGGGCATGATCGAACTGTACATGCCCGACGGTTTCTATTACACCGCTTATCTTAAAACCGCCGGCACGTTAAAAATCAAGGCGGACACGATGGGTGAGGCGTCCTATCAGTTTAAGGGCATCCAGCATGATCCGCTTGTTAAGGCCGAAAAATCAACCTTCTTCGCGTACGGCACGGCGCCGAAAATGGACGCGCGTATTATCGTGACCGCCTCCGCGGATTCCGACGCATACACCGTCGGTTCCGGCGTATTTAGCGGCATCAATGCGGGCGACGTCATTGTATTTGACGGGATCAACAAAATTATCACTATCAACGGCAACCACGCCGCCGGACAGTGTACCTTTTTGAACTTTCCGCAGGTCGTCCCCGGTATGAATGCCATCGAATGCCCCGACGTGCCTACCGTCGAATACTATCCCGTATGGGTGTGAGGTGATTTAATGCTCACGATTGGCAATGATGTACTCCGGCAGGATCTGTACTATATCCGCCAGCTTTCAAGTGGTTACGACGAGTTGATTTTCACCGTTCCGCTTCATTCTAACGATTATTCCATGATAACCGAACAAGCGATCATCCGCGAGGAGGGCATGGAATACTTGGTAAAGGCCATCGATTCCAGCGCCACACAGGCGAAAATCAAGGCGCAAATCAACCTTAACGCATGGAAAGCCGAACTGTTCCCGACCTTCACCAACGATTCCGCCACGCTTGCGGAAACGGTCGCGATGGTCATCCCGGACGGCTGGACATATTCCGACGAAGCTAACCTTGCCATGCGGCGCACGGTCGCCTTGACCGGCGTAACGCCGCTGGGCGTGTTGGAAGCATGCCGGAACACCTACAACGTCACATTCCGTTTTGACAACAAAAACAAGGTCGTGCGCCTTATTAACATGACCGCGTACACGTCGCAAGGGGTCTATGCGTCGCGCGATTTCAATGTGACAGCCTTGAACTACAAGGGTAAATCAACCGATTTCGCAACGCGTTTGTACGCCTACGGCGCTAACGGGCTTTCCTTCGCGGACATCAATGACGGCAAGCCATACGTCGACAATTTCGAATACTCGACCGACGTTATCTGCGCGTATTGGTCGGATGATCGATACCTTATCAAGGAGAATCTGCTTGCCGCGGCGCAGTTAAAAGTTAAGGAATTGGGCTTCCCGGTGCAAACCTTCGATTGCATCCTTGTGGATCTCGCGAAGACAAACCCGGAAATATACGCATTCCTTGATTTTAGTCTGTTTTCTGTCGTCACGCTGATTGACGACATTAAGAAAACCCGCGTAAACCATCAAGTTGTGGAGCGCCGCGAATATCCGCACTATCCCGAAAAAAACGAGGTTGTGCTTTCCACCATCGCCCCGCGCATCACTACCCAGCTACAGGAAGTAAGCGCGGAAATTACGTCTTCCAACAGCGCCCTCGCGGGCAAAATCAACGCCTCGTCCGATTGGATTACGGGCGGGCTGGGTGGTTTTGTTTTCTTCGTTTTGAATGAAAACAAGCAGCCCATTGAATTACTCATTGCCGACACCGGCGAAATCAATGCCGCGCAGAATATCTATAAGTGGTCGTCTAACGGCCTGTCCTTCACGGATGGCGGATACGGCGGCACATGGGTAAACGTCGCCACACAGGCCGGCACGATCAACGGCAATGGGAAATTCACGTTCGATTTTCTAAACGGAACCTTGAACGTCGGCGGGATCTTGACCTTCGACGGCTCGAACCTCACTGTCACCGACGATTTTAAAGTTGGAGGCGGCAACCTTGCCCGCGAAAACTATTCCAGCGGGGATTTTTGGGTGCTTGGCATCGACGCAAACGGCAATTTGTCGCTTGGCTCTTTCCTTTGCAAGGTGCTTTCGACGTCCGCCGCGGAAACCGTGGGCAACGCGTCCACACGATACGAAGTTACCGTACAAGCGCCGACGGGTACGCCGCCGGATACCAATTAAGGAGGTTATTCAATGGTCATTTCTTCGATTAATGTTGACCTTACGCGCCTCACGCCGGCGCCTATCGCTTACGCCAAACAGGGCGACGCGAATACCCGCTATATTGCGGTGTCCCTGTTCGACGACGGCGAACCCTACACCATCCCGGCCGGCATGGCCGCGGCGTTCCGTTTGGCCAAGCCCGACGGGACTTTCTGTTTTTACGACAATGAAAACGGCGAGGCGGCCGTGACCACCAGCGGCAACGTCGCCACCATTCTGCTGGCGGAACAGGCGTTGACCGCCGCCGGCACGGGATACGCCGAGGTAAACCTTTACGACGCCAACGGCAAGCTGACGTCCTTTACGTTTGTCCTTGAAATCCAGCCTTCCGTATTGCCCGACGATGCAATCAGCACCAATTACGTGTCTTTTTTGACCGAACTAGCGCAGCAGATTCTTAAAGCGGGAATCGGCCTTCGCCCGCTGGGCTTTTTCGACACCGTTTCCGACCTTGAAACGGCCATTACCGATCCCGCGCCGGGCGACGTGTACGCCGTGGGCAACGGTGCGCCCTATTATTATTACGCGTGGGACGCGACCACGTCCGCGTGGAAAAACATGGGCGAAATCAAAACCAAAGGTCTTGTTGTCCTTGGCAATTACGCGACCGTTTCTGCGCTGGAGGCGGCCGTCACTAACCCGGATCGCGGCGACGCTTACGGCGTCGGATCGGCCGCGCCGTTCGATGTGTATATTTGGAACGGCTCCGCGTGGGTGAACTGGGGCGAAATCGAAGGCGCACCGGGCGCAACTTTTACACCGTCGGTATCGTCCGCGGGCGTACTGTCTTGGACGAATAACGCTTCTCTGCCGAACCCCGACCCTGTGAACATTAAAGGCGGGGCGGGCGCTTCCGCGTACGTTGCAAACGTCGCGGCCACGCTGACCGCGGCGGGTTGGAGTGGCAATACGCAGACCGTATCCGTGGCCGATCTCACCGGCAACGATGACGGCGACGTTGCCCTCGCGCCTACGATTACCGCCGAGCAGATTACCGCCGCCGCTGATGCCATCTTGCTGGCCACCGCACAGGCCGCGGGCAGTATCACCATTACGGCTTTCGGCGCGGTTCCTTCCATTGATATTCCTATCATCGTAAGGGTGGTGAGTGTGCGATGATGTTATCCAAGTTTCCCGTCGGCGGCGGAACCTCCGAAGCGCCGTATTGCTGGGTAAAGTACACGAAGGCCACGACCGAACCCGCGTTGAACCTTACCGGCGTCACCTTAACGCCTAATGGTGACGCGTACGACATCGTTACCACGGGCGGCGATGCGTGGGGAAATCACTATATCGCAAGCCCTACGTTCCCGTCCAGCGCCAATATTACAATTGAAATCGTACCCGCTACCATTTCGGTCACATATTTTGTGGGCGTTGCCGCCACGGCCGCACCGCAGTACGCCAACCTTACCACGTCGCTGATGATCGAAGGCGGGTATCTCCGGCGCTACACTGGCGCGACAAACAACGGCCAAGTCGGGACATTTGCCGTCGGCGATAAACTTACGCTTAGAATCAAAGATGGCGTTTTTTTGGCGTACAAAAATGGCGCCTTGCTCTTTAACGCGAGTTTCAATCTGCCGGAATACGTGGTAACTATCCCGATGTATTACGGCAACAAAAATCATGGTACGTTGACCTTCACAGAAGCGACCGCAACAGAGGAAGGGTTTGTTCTTTCGGAAAACCCCAACAAATATCCGGACGGCGGATATGCTTCCGACGGTTTCTATTATGAAAAAGCGGCTTCCTCTGTCGTGGATATGAAGTTTGCAACGGGTACTGGCAGCGGCACAATTAACGTTACAGGCTTGGCTTTCAAACCTCAATCTATTTATATGTACGGCAGCATGTACAACATGCAAACCTATTATGCGTGGATAAACTTGATGTTCAACGGCGATGAACTTTTGGCACAGGTTTCCGGCATGAGCGCGGGCGGCTTGTCAGTTAGCGGCGTTAGTGTTACCGACGACGGTTTTACCGTCACGGTAAGCAATCCGAGTTTTGGCTTCCAGTGGTACGCCCTTGGTTATTAAGGAGGTTTTCGAATGTTTCTTCGACGTTTATTTTACGACATCGGCACAGGCGAAATCCTCCATTCGTATAAGATGGAGGGCGCATTAAAGCCCCGCACCGCCGCGGAAGAAGCCGCGCACATTGGCCTTGAAAACTGGGCTGTCATGGCATGGCACGAACCCGATTCCGTGATTGAACAGAATTTTGTCGACAGTTACGGCCGCGTGTCCGTTGACGTTAGCGGGGAAACTGCGGTGCTTGTCTTCGATTTTTCGCCGTTGCCCGAACCCGAACCGTCCGAACTTGAACAGTATTATGCCGCTGTTTCTGCGGCGCTGGGGGGTGAGTAAATGAGCATCAGTAACGACATCATCAACCATCCTGCGTATATTAAGCAGCTTCGCGCCGCGGGCGGCATTGGTATGACGGCCATTGTTAAAGCTGGCACAGACGCACCGCCTATTGACGCTGGTCTGTTTGATTTTGATGACTGGCAGCCCGGCAAAACGTACGGGATCAACCAGCTTTTCCTTTGGCCGGATGAAACCGGCGAAAAACAGGTTGGATTCTGTCGAAACGCGTTGACGTCTTCGGCCGTTTATCCGCCATTCTCGCCCGGCACAGAGTCGCTTTACGGAATCCGTCCGCGCCAGCTTCCCGACGGCACGTATCCGTACAAGTATAACATGAAGGCGGAGGCGGGTATGCGTGTTCGCTTCGACGGCAAGGTATACCTGTGCTATAACCCCATCGACCCCGTTATCGCCAACCCGGCCGTGCTGCCGGCTCACTTTACGGAGGAATAACATGCGAGTCGATCAGTTAAATACCGCAATGCGGAAAGCATTCCACGCCGCTGGCCACACCGGCCGCGGCGTTGTTTTTGCCGTTTTCGACACGGGTTGCAACCCTGTAGGCTGGACGGTCGGCAAGGTCGAACAGGTGGCTTATATGGGCGCCGCGCCCGCGTTCGGGTTCGTCCCCTTCGGCGTACCCGATTACACCGATAAAGACGGTCACGGGACGTTTATCGCCGGGCAGTTGCTTGAATGGTGTCCCGACGCCGTGGTGTGGAGTTATAAGATGATCGGCGCGGGCGATTTACGCGCCGCCGTAGATCATTTCTACGCCCGCGTTAAGGCCGACCCGACCAAGCGTTATGTCGCGAACATGTCCTTCATCACCACGGATGCAACCATTCAGCCCTATATCGACAAGCTGGTCGAAGCTGGCGTGGCCGTATTCTGCGCCGCAGGCAACGACGGACAGGAAGTCTTGGACAGATACCCCACCTGTTTTGAAAGCCCGATCACCGTTGCAGCGCTTCGCCGCGACGGCAGTAAAGCCAGTTTTTCCGTATGGCACAACGAGGTCGATTTTGCCGAGTGGGGCAACGATGTTCCCGGCCTTGCACTTGACGGCTCCGCAACCAAACTTTCCGGCACGTCGATGGCATCGCCCAACCTCGCCGGCAAGGCGGGCTTGCTGTGGTCGGCTGACCCTTCCATGACAGAACCGGAACTGTTCACGCAGCTAAAGGCCATGTCGTCGGATCTTATGGACAATGGGAAAGACCCATACACAGGCTGGGGCTTCGTCGAGATTGAGGCCGCCGCAAAGGTTGACCGCGAAGAAGAACAACCCGCCCGCCGCGTTTTGAAGCTGATCCCTAAACCGCGCATGAGTGGCAACGACGTTGTTGAATTGCAGACCTTGTTAAAACAGCGCGGGTATGCCCTCGATGTTGACGGCATATTCGGAACCGGCACGGACGCGGCCGTAAGGGCGTTCCAGCATGATAAAGGGCTGACCGTTGACGGCATCGTTGGCGCCCGTACGTGGGCAGCGTTGGACGCCGTCCCGGACGAACCGACCGAACCTGCACCGGCCGATTGGATCAGCCGCGCCGAACCGCTTTTAAAAATCATGGTGGGCGATGAATACGTGATTGGCGCTCAAGGCCATAAACTGACTCAAGCCTACCTCGACCGTCAGTATAAATCTAATCCCGGTTATTTTACCGGTGGCCGTTATGAATGGTTGGTTCAGCGCATCGAGGACGCCGCCACGCTTGGCCGTGTGCTTCGTTGCGAAGATTGCTCCGGCCTGTTTTGGGTCATCGACGAGGCGTTCGACATCATCCCCGGCCGCACTGATTCCACCGCCGATACGTTGTATAAGTCGTATTGTACGCCGATCAAAAAGGCCGACGTGCGCCCCGGCGACATCCTTTTCCGTGCTGATTCGTCCGGCAAGCTGGTGCACATGGCCATCGTCGGACGCGAAGCCACCTATGAGGCCGCCGGCACGGCTTACGGCGTCGTCGCCCGCAATGATACGTTTGATCGCGCCACCCTTAACCGTGTGACCGGCAAGGTCGACACCCTTAAAAGCTGGACGCATTACGGGAGGCCGAAGGTATGACAGAGGGCATTATTATCGCAATTATTAGTACGGTCGGTCTTGTGCTGGAAGCGGTGATTCTCCGCAAGCAGAAAGCCAGTGAAAAGCGCCAGCAGGACGCCCATGAGCGCACCGAAATCCTGCTGGAAGCAACGGAGGCGTCCCTTAACGGCCTCACACAGTTAGGCGCAAATGGCCGCGTAACGGCCGCGTTGGAAAAACTGGAAACCTACAAAAACAAAAAAGCTGCAAGGTGAAAGGAGTCTATTATGGAAAACGTAAAGAATTGGTTTAAGGCCGCCGGCGTCCGTGCGCTGAAAACGCTTGCACAGGCCGCCATTGGTGTGATCGGCTCCGCGCTGGTTGTCGGCGAGGTGAATTGGGTGCAGGTTGGCTCCGCCGCTGCGCTGGCCGCGATACTGTCCCTGCTGACCAGCGTCGCCGGTCTGCCCGAACTTAAATAATGGCACGGCCTTTCGGGGCATCTTCTTCCCCTTCCATAGCCTCCGTTCGCTTGATGCGGGCGGGGGCTTATTTTTTTGAAGAAACTCGTATTTCCCTATTGCAATTATACCACAATAGTGATATAATTAAATCATAAGAAAGGGGACGGAAAACCCACCAAACCGGAGAGGAATTAAGCAATGAGAGCGAAGACCACGAAAGTAAGTAAGGCCGCCATCGAAGCCAGCAGGAAATACCCCGAACGCAACGTATGGTATTTCGCACACGGCAACAACGAGTGCTTCGTGATCGGTGGAAATAGTCTTGATGCTTTCAAGCGTTCCGGCATTGCTTCCACGATGATGTACGTACACAAAAGGTTGTATATCAACGGCAGAAAGATTGGATAATCCCGCCTGATGATGGCCAGCCGGTAACTGGCCGAAACGCCGCCAAGGCGTCGCGGGAAACCAGCACTAACAACACAGGAGGCACACACAATGCGCGAATATTATATCCGAACAGCAACCTACGGAACCAACCGGCCGCACATTATCGACGAGGAGCAGATGTATCAAGCGGAGCGCGGCATGAATTACTTAAACCCCGACGAATTCATGTTTCTCTGTGAAGATAACTGTTTGCACGGTGCAAAAAAACAGTATTGGGGAGAATTCAGTTGTATGGCGTTTGACGCTGAAGCAGAGGCAATGCATCCGTAAAACAGACTACGCCCCGCCGGTTGCAAAACGGCCGGCGGGGTGCGATAATAAAAGGCAGAAACCGCAGGAGGAAAAACAATGGCACGACCCGGCATGCGGCCGCAGAAGGCCGCCGAAATATTCCCCGAAAACAACGACAATCCGTTAAAACAGCTTCGCCTCCGGCGCGGGCTGTCCCAATCCGAATTGGCCACGGCCGCGGGGCTGTCGCTCAACAGTATCCGCGGATACGAACAAGGCACACGCGATATCAACAAGTCAACCCTTGAAACGCTGTGCGGGCTGGCGCTGGCGCTAGATTGCAGTATTGCAACCCTTATAACTGACGCGGATCTGCTTACCAAGTTTCTAAAAGCAAAATAGGCGGCACTATGGCCGCCTTTTTTTGTCCCGCAAAAACGCGGGGCAGTTTTTTACCGCGTACGATGTTAACCCCATCATGGTTTTTGTTTCTACCGCTTCCCATCCCGGCACGGGTTCGAACTTATCCGCCCAACAGCACCGATCCGCGCCCGCCGCGCGCTGGCAATCCCAACACAGGGAGGCCGGCGTGGGCGTCGCGGCGCCGCACTTGCGCTTGCGCTTCGGCCGGTCGTTTCGCGAACGTTCATTGAACCACGCTTTGGCCTCTTCGACCGGGTACACGTCAAATCTGCGCCCCTTGAAAACCACCGTTTTATGAGGCAAGCCGCGCTCGATCAGCGTACGCGCCCAGCGAGGCGTAATGTGCAACAACGCGGGGACCTCTTTCTTTCCGGCGTACTGTACGCCGTTAATCGTGTACATTATTGCCCATCCTTCCTGCGATCTCTCCGGCGCATGCCGCGTACCCGGCGAGGTCGATGAAATTATCGATATGCAATCTGCCGCTTGCAGCGCGGCCTACCTTGACTAAGCCAAGCATCATTGCTACATCAAGAGATGTGTACTCGTGGCCGGTGTAAGCCGACCACAGTTTTGCGATGCGTCCGAAGTTATCCTCGACTTCGCCATAGTCCTGTTGCCGAGAGCCTGTGACGCACTCGTTGGCTTTTTTTAGAATTTCAGTTCTGCCGATCATTGTCCTCACCCTCCTGTTCTTTTACTTTCACACTTGTCGCATGCAGTATCGAGAACAATACGATCCACCACTTATTGAAGATAATCGCAAGAGCGGTGAAGCACATGACGCATATCGCGTTTTCCATTGCAACAGACCACCATATAGCGTTTCGTTTCATGCTTCCTCCTGCATTTGCGCTATATAAATCCGTGTGGCGCACTCTATCACAGTTGCTTTTACATCCCTTGCACCCGAATAAAAAACATCATTACATGCGTTGTTGATAATTCTTAGAATTTCATTGAATGTTTTCTTGTTCATGCTTCCTCCTTTGGCAGATCGGCATCCTTTTTTACTCGTGGGTCTCTTATGTAGTGGTTCTTCTTGCCCGTAATGCAGTTGTAAGACGCAACATGATGTAGGCTGCATATTGTGTGGTATCCATTCTCTGAGCAAATCACCCTTGTGTTAAGGCAAGTATCGCAATCTCTCATGCTTCCTCCTTTGGCAGTTCGGGTAACGGCATCCAGTGGGTGACATCATCTTCATCCAACCAATAGTCGCCTCCGTGCCACGGTGATTCGTACTCACTTGAATCGTGTTCCAACACGGCCAGAAAATCATCTCTTGCGTTGTACACAAGTACCAGTTCGCCATCTTCCGGCAACCGCTCTTTAACGCTGATCCAGTTCATTTGCCGCCTCCCTCGCAAATATCCACAATGTGTTCGCAAAGTTCCTTCGGTATTACCGATCTTTCCTTGCTGCCCTTCAGCCCCTGCGTTCCTGTTTTCGCACCTCTTGGAGCCGGTTCATGGCACGAATCTCCGTTTTTGCACATTGGCTTAAATTGGGGATCAGGGTGATTAGTCCAAATGTCCGTGGGCTTCATTCGATTGTCTCCGTACTGGCAATAGGTCACTGTATACCTCGGCAGTCCGTTCATGAAATCCATTTTTCGCATACCGCCCCGCGGATTTTCGATGAACCAATACTTAGGCGATAATGCCATTATCAAGCAAAGCACATGCTGGTTTACTCTGTCACAGAACTTCGCATAATCGCTCACGGGTCGGAGGTTCCCACTCTCTTCACGCTCCCTGTGGTGGCTTATTGCGGCAATGCTGTACGATGAACAATCAGGGCTTGCCCATATCACATCCGGCCTGCCGAAATCGCGGAGTATCTGCTCTGCGGTGACGGTCATTATGTCTGCATAAAGGGAAATGTTTTCGAATTGCTTATCCCATTCCACGCTGTAAACTTTGTGGCCTTTTGCTTCAAAAGCCTTTCCTATGCTTCTGGTGCCAGCAAATAACTCAAGGACTTTTAGCCGCCTTCGTTTTCGCACAGTTCGGAACGGGCAAGATTTAATTCTCATTCGCCGCCTCCCATACTACAAAACCTACAAGCTTGCGTATCCCTTCGCCATATTTTGCAAAACCCCATTCTCAATTCGGGCATTTCGGGATCATGATTTTCATATCCCTCATCGTCAAACCATACACAGTCACTGCACCGCACGATGCCGAGATTGTCAAGGGTGAGGGTGGGTGCTTTATTTATTTCGTGTGTGCCTACTGCTTTCATAAATACATGCCCCTTTGCGGTACTCATTTTGATTGCACGTTCTTTCAGCGCATCAGCATCAATCGGCCTCATTTTTTACCTCCGCGATCTTTTTGAATTCGCTGTACACATGACAAATATTTGCCAGCCATTCCATAGAATCAATGGAATCATCCTCGCGGATAAGCGGGATCAAATTCACTTCGAATAAGTCAACCATGCTCCGCGCATGTTCTTTTGTGATATCAAGGCATTCCATACGTTTCCCTCCTGCAAATAATAT